>OGIE01000064.1_pt1 | contig 129609 bp, 99 predicted proteins | sample 1571581 | NCBI WGS metagenome assembly OGIE01 (sample SAMEA2582021, study PRJEB24529) | metagenome | biome: Human gut stool | place: China | collected 2011
CGCGACGGTAAGGTTTCCCGCTGTTCCGAACTCGTATTTGATCCCAAAGAGGTGTACAATGGCTAATCCCATTCTCAAGCTCGGCCTGCCCAAAGGCTCTCTGGAAGACCCGACCATCGATCTCTTCGACCGTGCCGGTTGGAAAGTGCGCAAGCATCCCCGCAACTATTTCCCCGACATCAACGATCCCGAGATCACGGCCCGCCTCTGCCGCGTGCAGGAAATTCCCCTCTACATTCAGGACGGCGTGCTTGATCTCGGCCTGACCGGCAAGGATTGGGTGAAGGAAACCAAGGCCGACGTGGTGGTGGTTTCCGACCTCATCTACTCCAAGGTTTCCAACAAGCCCGCCCGCTGGGTGCTCGCCGTCGCCGACGACTCCCCCTACCAGAAGCCCGAAGACCTCGCGGGCAAGCGTATCGCCACCGAGCTCATGGGCGTGTGCACCGAATATTTCAAGGAACGCAACATCCCGGTCAACATCAACTATTCGTGGGGCGCGACCGAAGCCAAGGTTGTGGAAGGCCTCGCCGACGCCATCGTGGAAGTGACGGAGACGGAAACCACCATCCGCGCCCATGATCTCCGCGTCATCGACGAAGTGCTGGTGACGAACACGGTGCTCATCGCCAACGCCGCCGCCATGCAGGACCCGGAAAAGCGCCGCAAGATCGAGCAGATCGATCTGCTCCTCCAGGGCGCACTGCGTGCCGAGTCGCTCGTCTGCCTCAAGATGAACGCCCCCGCCGCCAAGCTGGACGCCGTCCTCGCCCTGCTGCCCTCCCTGAATTCCCCCACCGTCGCCCCGCTTCAGAACGGCGAATGGCTCTCTCTTGAAACCGTGGTCAGCACCGGCATCGTCCGCGACCTCATCCCCCAGCTCCGCGAAGCCGGAGCCGAAGGGATTCTGGAGTATGCGCTGAACAAGGTCATCTAAGGGGAAATGCCTCCGGCGGGCAGGGCTCTGCCCTGCACCCGCTGGGGGAAATGATTTCCCCCAGACCCCCTCGGCTATGGCTGTATGCGATGGCCGACTATCCCTTCGCCGGATGGAAAAGGGGACATCATTGACCAGGATGCCGTAAACGAATTAGTGGATTATGCCATCGCACACGGGGTGAATTATTTCGATACATCCCCGGTTTATGTTCAGGGATGGTCGGAGAAGTCAACAGGTATTGCGCTGAAACGTCATCCGCGTGAGAAGTTGTTCATTGCTACCAAGCTGTCTAATTTCAGCAATTATAGCCGTGAGAATTCCATTGCTATGTATCGCAAGTCGTTCGAGGATTTGCAGACGGATTATATTGATTACTATCTGCTCCACTCCATCGGCGGTGGCGGAACGGAGGCTTTCAAAGCACGGTATATTGATAACGGAATGATGGAATTTCTGTTGAAGGAACGGGAGGCAGGGCGTATCCGTAATCTGGGATTCTCTTTTCATGGTTCGGTAGATACATATGATTATGCGCTTTCCCTGCATGATGAGGTGAAATGGGATTTTGTACAGATACAGCTTAATTATGTGGATTGGAAACATGCTTCGGGACGCAATGTGAATGCGGATTATCTGTATGATGAATTGGTGAAGCGCAATATTCCGGCGGTCATTATGGAGCCGTTGTTGGGAGGGCGCCTCTCTAATGTGCCCACTCATATCATGACGCGTCTTAAACAGCGTCGTCCGGAGGATAGTGTGGCATCGTGGGCATTCCGCTTTGCCGGCTCTCCGGAATTGGTGCTGACGGTATTGAGTGGCATGACGTACATGGAGCATCTGCAAGATAACATCCGTACATACTCTCCGCTGATTCCTCTGACCGAGGATGATAAGGAGTTTCTGGAAGAGACGGCACAATTGATGCTGAAATATCCTACGGTGCCTTGTAACGACTGTAAATACTGTATGCCTTGTCCCTATGGTATTGATATTCCTGCTGTACTCATACATTATAATAAATGTGTGAATGAAGGTAATGTGCCGAAGAGCCAGCAAGATGAGAATTACAGGCAGGCGCGTCGTGCTTTCCTTGTAGGATACGATCGGAGTGTGCCACGTCTGCGTCAGGCAAGCCATTGCATCGGTTGCGACCAATGCTCGCCCCACTGTCCGCAGAGTATCAATATTCCTAAGGAACTGAGACGCATTGATGCGTTTGTGGAACAGTTGAAACAGGAAACGTTGTAGCTCGTAGCTCCTAAACAAATTTAGAATGAGAAAAACAAAAGTACGTATGTGGTTTGGAATAATAATAGCAATCATTGCTGTAATATGCATTTCCGTATTCGCCTTTATCAATCAGCCGAGTTTTGGCCGATTGCCCCAAGGTGAACGTTTGGAAAGAATCAAGCGTTCACCCCATTACCATGACGGTCAGTTCACTAACCTGCACCAGACGCCGATGATGACGTCGGATAAAGGGCGTTTTGGGGCGATGCTTTCCTTCTTGTTCCGCAAGACTGAGAGATTGCGTCCGGAAGATGCAGTTCCGACCATTAAAACGGATTTGCATAAATTGGAGCGTGATAAAGATGTACTCATCTGGTTCGGGCATTCCTCTTACTTTATCCAGATAGACGGAAAACGGATTCTGGTTGACCCAGTATTCTGCATGGCTTCCCCTGTGTCCTTTGTCAATAAACCGTTTAAGGGAACCGATATTTATAAACCGGAGGATATGCCGGATATTGATTATCTGGTAATCAGTCACGACCATTGGGACCATCTGGACTATCGCACTGTGAAAAGTCTGAAAGACCGGGTGGGCAAGGTGATTTGCGGATTGGGTGTCGGCGAACATCTGGAACATTGGGGATACAGAAAAGAACAGCTTGTGGAATTGGATTGGCAGGAAAATGCTGCACTGGATAACGGCTTTACCGTTCATTGTCTCCCGACACGGCATTTCTCCGGGCGTGGTCTGAAAGCCAACCAGACCTTGTGGGCGTCCTTCCTGCTGGAAACTCCGTCTCAGAAGCTATATATGGCAGGAGACGGTGGATATGATTCCCATTTTGAAGAAATCGGAAAACGCTTTCCCGATATAGACCTTGCCATTCTGGAGAACGGCCAATATAATGAGGACTGGAAGTACATCCATCTGATGCCTTCGAATATGGGAAAGGCTGCCAGAGAACTGAAAGCGAAAAGAATATTGACGGTACATCATTCCAAATATGCCTTGGCAAAGCATCCTTGGGATGAACCTCTGATGAACGAAAGGAATATGCAGGAACAAGATTCGCTGAATATGCTGGTTCCCGTGATTGGGGAGGTCGTACCTTTATAGAAAACTTTCATCTCTGTAATAAATAGTGGGTCGCGCTGATATTGTTGTTGTGTAACGGCAATGATATCAGCGTTTTTTGTTCCCCTTCCACACGCTTGTAACCCTTTACTCATCGGTCATAGCGTGTGGAAGGGCTGTTTTTGTGCCTATCTCATCACTGTTTTGTCTTTACTGATTCCGTAGTATCCCACTACCGGTATATATATCGGCTGCATCCGCCGTCCGATATTCTCAATTTTACCTTCTTCTTTCAACCTTTTCAGATGCTCCGTCGCTTTCGACCGCATGAAACCACATATTTGCTGAAAATCCAGACGCGTCATCAACTGATGTTCGGCAAAATATGCTTTCAGCCGTATGTCTATCTCCGCATTCGACAGCTTGCTGGAGTGTCCGCCGTGACTGATATTTTTTAGCTTCACCGGTCCCACCTCGTTCTTCAAAGCCTGGTCGGCGCGGAACTTGATGCCTTTCAGTTTCACTTTCTCATTTTTTCGTTTCGTATCCATCGTGATTCCTTCCTCGCATTTCAGTGTGGGATGAAAGTATCCGATACCGTCCAAGTGCACCTGTCTTCCTTCCGCCAGTTCTTCGCCCATCACGTGTGAGAGTGCGTCGAGCACTGCCGACACATCCGTTTCCGTCAGAGAACAGCGTGCCTGTATTTTGTGGCGAATATCGTCAGTTTCTACTTTTCCATTGAGGGTGATGCGTGCATGGATTGTTTTTTTGTCCGTTTGGTTGTTTGGTACCGGATTCTCATACCATTCAAAAAGGATAGCCATTGTTTGTCGTTTTATAAGTAACGGTACAAAGGTAGCATTTATATATAGGAAGAACAAGTTTTGCATAAAGCATTATCAAGTATTGACGACTGTCAGCAAGTCGGCTTACGGTTGTCAGTAAATATGTTGGCGGTCGTCAGCCGACTTACTGACAGCCGTCAACACCTGCTGATGCTTCATTGAAAACACGATAATACCCTATGCATAACCTCAATACACTATGTCTGCTATGGGTTCACAACACCCTTCCATCCTGTAAGTTCGATGAATAAAGGGATTGAATAGGGTGGAAGGGGGGCTTGTGTTTTTAGTATTCCGGTGGTTGGAAAGGCGGAATATCAGGAAAAATAACACAAATCGTAAATAATCTTTCAATTAAGTAATTTTGCCGAATGCCTCTTAAAAAAGTATATTTAAAAACCTCTGTAATAACAACCTAATCAACATTTGATTATCTTTAGAACAGCAGAAGTGGCCACTGATGTTTTTCATATTACTAACAATATCTGTATAATGTTCTGTTCATAAACAAATAAACATTATGCGATAATCAATTTGAAACTATGGAAATCAAGAAAACACCCAAAGCGAACCTGGAAAGCAAGAAGCCAACCTGGCTACTTGTAGGTTATGTAATTGTGCTGGCCTTCATGTTCATTGCATTTGAATGGACGCGTGATCTCCGAATTGACACGAGCGGTGGTATTACCGAGAATGTATTTGAACAGGACATGGAAATCCCTATCTCGAAGCAACCTGAAATTGCTCCCCCCCCACCACCGGTTGCTGCGATTACTGAAATTCTGACGATTATAGATGATGAAACAGAATTGGAAGAAACTACGATTGCCTCTTCCGAGGAAACAGGTGAAAATGTGGAAATCAAACACATAGCTACTACGGTGGACGAAGAGGTGCCGGTAGAAGATGAAATCTTCGAAGTGGTAGAGGAAAAACCTGATTTCTTGAATGGTGGTATGGTGGGACTGATGCGCTATCTGAGAGATAACATTAAATATCCTACCATTCCACAGGAAACCGGCACGCAAGGTCGTGTAACTGTGCAGTTCGTAGTGAACAAGGATGGTAGTATTGTGGACGTTAAGGTAGCCAAAGGTATCGACCCTTATCTGGACAAAGAAGCTGTCCGTGTTATTTCTACTATGCCGAAATGGAAACCGGGTAAACAACGTGGCGTTCCCGTACGTTGCAAATTTACGGTTCCTGTGACATTTAAATTGCAGTAGCAGAGGTATTGATACATGAAAAAAGACATCGCCCGGCTTTAATATTAATTTATTAAAGCCGGGCGATGTCTTTTTTGTGCATCAGTGATGCTGAATAGTGGAGCGTATCGGACTCGAACCGATCACCTCGACACTGCCAGTGTCGCGCTCTAGCCAGATGAGCTAACGCCCCGTTTCATTCTTTTGCTAACGTTTGCGGTAATTCCCGCATTTTGGTGGCGCAAATATAATGCATTATTCTGAAATAATTGCTATGTTTGCGAAACAAAGTGAAAGAAAAAATTATGCTGATTTATAATACCACCTATCAGGTAGAAGAAGGACAGGAAGATAACTTCCTGATTTGGATAAAAGAGTTTTATATCCCCGAAGTGGGGAAGTCCGGAGCACTGAGTGCGCCGCGCATTGTTCGCGTGCTGAGCCACCGTGAAGAGGGAAGTACGTGCTATTCGCTTCAGTTTGAAGTAGAAAGCTCGGGAGTTTTGCATCGCTGGCATTTGGACCAGGGGGCAAAGCTGAATGAAGAACTGGTGAAGGTATTCAAAGACAAAGTGGTTGGATTTCCTACCCTGATGGAGGTAATAGAGTGATACAACCGGTTAAGGAAAAGATAATTCTGGGCATCGACCCCGGTACTACCATTATGGGTTACGGGGTGTTGCGTGTGCGCGGAACAAAACCTGAGATGATTGCAATGGGCATTATCGACCTGCGCAAGTTCGGTGATCACTACCTCAAACTGCGCCATATACACGAACGGGTGCTGAGCATCATTGAGAGTTATCTGCCTGACGAACTTGCCATTGAAGCTCCCTTTTTCGGAAAGAATGTGCAATCTATGCTGAAGCTGGGACGTGCACAGGGTGTGGCGATGGCTGCTGCACTTATCCGGGATATACCTATCACAGAGTATGCTCCACTGAAAATTAAAATGGCCATCACCGGAAACGGACAGGCTTCCAAAGAGCAGGTGGCGGACATGCTGCAACGCATGCTTCATCTGGCAAAGGAAGATATGCCTACCTTTATGGATGCTACGGACGGACTTGCCGCCGCTTATTGCCACTTTCTGCAAATGGGGCGCCCGACGATGGAGAAGGGATATAGTGGTTGGAAAGATTTCATAGCCAAGAACCCTGATAAAGTGAAGAAATGAATCGCCTGTCACTAAACACTAAATATTAATCATTAAATAACTACCATGAAACTGAATGAACTTGCCTTGATTGGAGTAGCCGCAGCTACGGTTGTCAGCTGTGCTCCGGCAAAGAAAGAGTACGCATCTTATGAGTTGTACCCCGTCCGTTCGGGCAACCTTGCGGAAATGGAATATACTCCCGAAGTGACCAATTTTACATTGTGGGCACCTACTGCCGATGAAGTGCGCCTGATGTTGTTTGATGCAGGCGACGGTGGACATGCTTACGAAACCATTTCGATGGAGCCTGATAAAGAAGGAACCTGGACCGCTAAGGTGGAGAAAGACCTGATGGGCAAATTCTATACGTTCAATGTGAAAATCAATGATAAATGGCTGGGCGACACTCCGGGCATCAATGCCAAAGCGGTGGGAGTGAATGGAAAGCGTGCCGCCATCATCGATATGAAGGCGACCGATCCTGAAGGTTGGGCGGCAGACAAACGTCCTGCACTGGCTTCTCCGGCAGATGCGATTATCTATGAAATGCATCACCGTGATTTCTCTATCGACCCTTCATCCGGTATTCAGAATAAAGGTAAATTCCTTGCTTTGACAGAAGAAGGCACATTGAGCCCCGAGAAACTGGCAACGGGTATCGACCATCTGAAAGAATTGGGTGTGACGCATGTGCATATTTTGCCATCTTATGACTATGCTTCCGTAGACGAAACCAAGTTGGACGAGAATAAATACAACTGGGGATATGATCCGCAGAACTATAACGTGCCCGACGGCTCGTATTCCACCGATCCCTATAATCCTTCCATCCGCATCAAAGAATTCAAGCAAATGGTGCAGGCCTTGCATAAAGCGGGCATCCGCGTGGTGCTAGATGTGGTGTACAACCATACTTTCAATACTTCCGAAAGTAACTTTGAGCGTACGGTTCCCGGCTATTTCTATCGCCAGATGCCGGACGGAAGTTTTGCAGATGCGTCCGCTTGTGGCAATGAAACGGCAAGTAACCGGCCCATGATGCGGAAATATATGATAGAGTCCGTATTGCACTGGTTGAACGAGTATCATCTTGACGGCTTCCGCTTCGACTTGATGGGCATCCACGATATCACAACTATGAATGAAATCCGCAAGGCAGCTACGGTGGTCGATCCGAGTATCATTATTTATGGTGAAGGTTGGGCGGCAAAAGCTCCCCAGATGCCGGAAGACTCGTTGGCTATGAAGGCGAATACTTACCGGATGCCGGGCATTGCCGCATTCTCTGATGAGATGCGCGATGGTTTGCGCGGCCCCTTCAATGATAATCATCAGGGAGCTTTCCTTGCAGGGGTTCCGGGTGGAGAAGAGAGTATCAAGTTCGGCATTGTCGGTGCTATCAAGCATCCGCAAGTGGATAATGATTCGGTGAACTATAGCAAGGCTTCTTGGGCGGAACAACCCACACAGATGATTAGTTACGTTTCCTGCCATGATGATATGTGTCTGGTGGACAGGCTGAATGCAAGTGTGCCGGGTATTACGCCGCAGGAATTGGCTAAGTTGGATAAGCTGGCACAGACAGCAGTGTTCACTTCACAAGGCATTCCTTTCATACAAGCCGGTGAAGAAGTGATGCGCGATAAGAAGGGTGTGCATAATAGCTATGAAAGTCCCGATTCTATCAACGCTATTGACTGGAAGCGCAAAGCCGAACATGCGGATGTATTTGCTTATTATAAGGGATTGATACAGTTGCGTAAAAACCATCCGGCTTTTCGTATGGGCAATGCGGATCTGGTGCGCAAGCATTTGGAGTTTCTTCCGGTAGAGGGAAGCAATCTGATAGCTTACCGCTTAAAAGAAAATGCCAATGGCGATGCTTGGGAAGACATTATTGTGGCGTTGAACTCGCGCAAGGAGCCGGCTAAATTGGCTGTTCCCGAAGGGAAGTATACGGTGGTTTGCAAGGATGGTTTCATCAGTGAAAATGGATTGGGCACGCTTTACGGTTCGGAAGTGATAGTTCCGGCACAATCTGCCTTGATTATCTATAAATAAAAGATAGACTGCATTTCGCACCGGCTGTTACGGGACCGGTAGCATATAATTGTCGCCCCTACAAGTTTGGTAACCTGTAGGGGCGATCATTATTTGCCCGGGATACATAGAAGGGTTTCGGGCGCTTATATTACAGTTTGTGTTATTCTTTAGCGATACCCGGTTTTCAGGTTACTCTGTTTATATTCGCTAATTCAAGTTCATATATTCTGGCGGGCCTATCGCTATTATCCTTTTTAATATTGGTCCGTTTTTTACATAAATCTTATGTTATTTATATTTTTGCTCTTGGGAAGAAATTGTCAGATAAGTGTACACACCACAACCGACATACCTCCAATAAAGGTAGCCGTTTACGGAAACGATTATTGCACTTACGAGCGTAAGCCAATATCTTTTAATGAGTGTTTTGCCCATCCTTTCTAATATGTTATTGATACATGTCTTTTACTAAAACAGATTTCTCTGGGAAATTGTTTCCCAATATATGGATTATTTTTCATATGGGTTGCTTAAAAATAGGAGAATTGATTAAACTACCACTCATTTTAGCTAATTAAAGGGAAAACTTGGTATCTTTGCGGCACATTACTAAGCAAAATACGTCTAAAATGATGCAACCATATACTATATGTCTGACGGGAGGTGTAGCCCGTAATCCGCTTGTTCGTTTGGCCGCACCCGTTTCAGCTTCTTTTCCGGCAGATGAACATATTGCTATCGTCGGTCCTAACGGTTCCGGTAAAAGTCTCCTGGTAGATATGCTTATAGGCAAGTACCCGTTGAAGGAAGGAACTCTGACATATGACTTTTCTCCCTCTGCCTCACAGGCGGTTTATGACAATATCAAATATCTTGCTTTTCGTGACACATACGGTTCGGCCGATGCCAATTACTATTATCAACAACGCTGGAATACCCATGACCATGACGATGTGCCGTTGGTCAGCGATATGCTTGGAGAAGTAAAGGATGGGGTGCTGAAGCAGGAACTTTTCGAATTGTTCCGCATTGAACCGATGCTGGACAAACCGATGATTCTCCTTTCCAGTGGTGAACTCCGTAAGTTTCAGTTGGTGAAGGCTTTGCTGACTGCTCCCCGCATTCTTATTATGGATAATCCTTTCATCGGCCTGGATGCACAAACCCGTGAGTTGCTGAATACTTTGTTGGAAAGTTTGGCAAAACGCTCTGCCGTGCAACTGATTCTTGTACTTTCCATGATGGACGATGTACCCTCTTATATAAATAAAGTGTTGCCGGTAGCCAATCGAATGGTGGGACAAATGATGCTACGCGATCAATATCTTACTATATTCCAGAATGCGGATGTACCTGCCCCTGAGGACTTGCAACAACGCATTATTGATTTGCCTTACGATAACACCAACTATGTTTCAGATGAAGTGGTGAAACTGAATAAGGTAAGCATCCGCTATGGCGACCGCACCATTCTGAAAGAGTTGGACTGGTCGGTGATGCGCGGGCAGAAGTGGGCATTGAGCGGTGAGAATGGTGCGGGAAAATCAACTCTTCTCAGTCTTGTCTGTGCAGATAATCCTCAATCGTATGCATGCGACATCAGCTTGTTCGGAAGGAAACGGGGTACGGGCGAGAGTATTTGGGAGATAAAGAAACATATCGGATATGTCAGTCCCGAGATGCACCGTGCTTATCTGAAAAACCTGCCGGCTATTGAAATCGTAGCTTCCGGTTTGCACGATAGCATCGGATTGTATAAACGTCCGAAAGCTGAGCAAATGTCCATCTGTGAATGGTGGATGGATATTTTCGGTATTGCCGGTTTGAAGGATAAACCTTTCCTGCAATTGTCCAGTGGTGAACAACGTCTGGCACTCCTGGCACGTGCTTTTGTGAAGGACCCGGAATTGCTGATACTGGATGAACCGCTTCACGGACTGGATACTTATAACCGCCGCCGTGTGAAGAAGATAATTGAGGCGTTCTGCCGTCGTCAGGATAAAACAATGATTATGGTTACCCACTATGAAAGGGAACTTCCGGCTACGATAACCGACCGACTATTTTTAAAACGTAACCGCTAATATCTGGCCTGAATAATGAGGAAACTGTTACTTCTTTTTTTGATACCTTGCTTTTTTATCTCCTGCAATGGGGGAAAGATGTCGTCTGCCACTGTCGAAAAGTCGCAGATAAAACCTGATTCTTTCGCAATTGGGCTGACTCTATTCAAAAAAGGAAGAACACTTGCCTATAATCCTTCAAAAGTAGACAGTATGCTATTTTATATGCGGCTGGCTGAAAGCTTCTTCAGGAATGAAGAGGATAAAGCACAGGTAAACCGTTATGTCGGCACTGTTTATGTGGCGAGGAATGAACTGGATAAGGCTGTTGTTTACTTCCTGAGAGCCAGCCGTATGGCAAAAGAATGGCAGTATGGTCTTCTCTGCCAGAATGTGGCGAATGCCTATATCACATCCGGACGCTACAGGGAAGGGATATCGCTTATGGACTCTATGAGGAAGAATATGGATGACCGTCGTGTGGTGCCTTATTATCATTTGGCAAAAGGAAACTTGTGGGCGGGTATTCACGAATATGATTCGGCTGTTATCAGCTACCGCATTGCAGCTACTTCATTGAACCGTTGGGTGGCTACCGCTGCCTCCCGGCGATTGCAATATCTGTATTCTTCCCAAGGAAAAGATGAACAGGCTTTTAAAGCAGCAATCTCGGCTGATGAACAGCTTATGAAAGAGTTGCAAAGGGAAGAGGGGATCGAGAGTCGGACGATGTATGAAAAAGCAAAGTTGGAGAATGAGCTGAATCATCTGAAAATAGATAAACAGAGGCGGGAGATAGGATTGCTGACTTTAGGACTTTGCTGTGCAATAGCGTTTGCAGTGGTCTATATTGTCTGGCAGCGTCGCAAAAGACAGATGTATAAACAACTCTGGTGGGAACAATCCTTACGATTAAAGCAAACCGAACAGCTATTGACACAATCAGAGGAGCTGAATGAACTGCGTGAAAAGGAGAGTTTACTTCGTGAGTCACTTTTCCGCCGTATGAAATCATTTCATAAAATTCCTTCTCTGGAGAAAGAGGAACCATCGGAAGGAGAAGATGGTGACATCCAGAACCGTCGTATAGCATTGTCCGACGAAGAGTGGGAAGATATACGCCAGACGGTGGATGGAAGTTATGAGAAATTCTCCGTGCGTCTGCGGGAAGCTTTTCCGGGGTTAAATATGAAAGATGTCTATTTCTGTTGTTTGGTGAAAATCAATGTTAGTATTAAGGACTTATCTGATATATATTGTATTAGTCGTACTTCGATTAGTAGGAAGAAGCAACGGATGAAACGGGACAAACTGGGATTAACGGAGAACAATGAGACCTTGGATGATTTCTTGCGCCGTTTTTAAGGTTTTGTCTATAGTAATTCAAAATAATTAAATGGTAATTTGTTTATAATTAATGGATTAGTGCGAAAGTGCTTTGCTGGTTTTGTCTATATGATTATTTGCCTATTCCTCTCTATACACCTACCTTTGTCTTATTGTTTCACACGAAAAAATAAGAATCATGAAAAACAAGCAATTGAAAAGAACAGGATGTATGGCAGGGCTGATGTTCGTTTTATGTCTGAGTTCCTGTACAAATGAGGGACGTAAAACTTATGCGCTGGATACGCAGCCGGTAGTCGGTTCGGTAGAAATGGTAAATGGAGATTCCGTATGGGTTTGTGATCTTGCAGCCATAAAAGATACCGCAATACTCCCGTTGAGTTGTTTTGCAGAAGAACTACAGATTGTGAAGTTGGACAATCGGGATGAAGCGTTAGTGCCTGTACGGAATGTGGTAATATCCGATAATTATATGATGGTATGGGGCAAAGACCAGACACCTTTTAAACTTTTCGATAAATCCGGCAAATTCCTTTGCAACGTCGGTTCTGTGGGACAAGGGCCCGGTGAATATAAAATGATATATGACGCTCAGATAGATGAAAACGGTGGACGCATCTATTTACTTCCCTGGAATGCGCGGTCTCTGTTGGCTTATGATATGAAGGGACAGCCCGTGCAGAATATTCCGTTGCCTACTTTGGTGCCGAAAGGCGTTTTTAAAGCGAATACAAAAGATTCTTTGCTTTCCATATTTCTTTTACCTTTCGAGTATTTACCTAATGTGGCCTGGACACAGAAGTTCAATGGAGAAATTGTGGATACCATACCTTCACGGCATTTGGCTGTAAAACCGGATTTCAGTAACGAGGTATATAGTAATAAGAATGGTACAGACTTTGATGTTTCTCTCTTTGTGTTCTGGGGACGTCGCCCGGATAGCCTTTATCATTATGCCAATGGGCGTCTGACTCCTCGTTTCACTATGAATTTTGGCAATAGAGAGATTCCTATCCATGATTACAAAGAACTGCCACATCATTTTCTGGGAAGTACGTCAGTGGAAAAGCAAGTTGATGAAAGAAATTTCACAACCGAAGTTCCTGTTGATTTCGTCATAGACAAGCGAACCTTGAAAGGTGCTTTCTATAAGGTGGAGAATGACTATTTGGGAAATATGCCTATACAGTGGTTTCCGTACAATTGTTCAAACGGCTATTATGCAGCTAATATGGAGCCGGCTACATTGAAAGAAATGCTTGAAAAATATCTGGCGGAGACAACGGATATTCCTACAACCGACCGGGAACGTATGCAAAAGTTGGTAGATAGCATTCAGGAAAATGATAATAACTACATTCTGTATGCCAAATTAAGATAAGGAATGAAACACTTACTCTATATTATATTATTCTCTCTATTGTGCCTCTCTGCCTGCAAACCGCGGGCAGAGAAGGGACAACAGGGCGAAACAGATACCCTGTCTGTAGCAGATACCCGGAAAGTGATAACGGATGTTCCTTTGGTAGAAGGTAGTGTAACGCTGAAAGAGGAGGATTTCGGACAACTGATAGAACTGGCCGGCAGGCATCAGATTTTGGATGAGGAAGGTCCTATCTTTAAAATGGCAGAACCGGAGATGCTGGTTAGGGACGGATACTTCCTGTTGCAGAACCGTCCTGCCGTTTCATATACCCGCCGTTCAGACGGAACAGTTGAGGTGGTGAGACCAGATGATGAGGGACTGAACTGTTTCTTTCATTGGTATCGTCTGCCGGATTTCAGCTATATCACTTCTTTCGGAATGGGAGGGAATGGACCCAATGAATTTAACTTTCCGCATCTTGTGCCTTCTTGTGCATCCGTTGATGGTACATATCTATATGAAACCACTGCTATGCAGTTGTATGAAACGGATACAGTGGGTAATCTGAAACCTTGTCCTTTTACTTTCAAGTCGATGAAAGGTACCTCTTATTCAGACCGTCAGATATGTGTGGCTTCCCTGGATACTTTCTATTATGTAGATAATATCCCCCGGGGAAAAGCTATAATTCGTACCGTTTATCAAGGAGATAGTTTGCAGACAGAACAAATCTATAATCTGGCATTCAGTAAGAAACATCGCTCTTGGAGCCCGTATATAGGTGATTTTATTGTTTCTCCTTCTGGTAATCGCATGGTATATGCTTATAAGTATTTCCGTAAGGTACTGGTGATGGATAAATCCGCCCAGACCGTGCGGGATATTAATTTCGAAGCTGATGGTGTGGAGGCTAAGAATGACGTACTTACATTAGGACCGGATAATATAACCTATTATTGGGGAATATCCGCTACGGATGATTACTTCTTCCTGACTTACAGCGGACGTACTCCCATCCAAGTGACACGCGAAAATGGTAAAGGCGATGGATATATCTTCGTGGAACAATACGACTGGGGTGGTAATCCGGTAGCACGATATAAGCTTGATCATTGGGGCAGGGTTATATCGGATGGGGAACAACTGTATCAGGTTTGTTACATGTACGATGATCCGCTTTTCCTCTACACATTACCTGGAAAGAAATAAGAGAAACAGAAACGGTTGCTATATTTATAATTTTATTATATTTGCAGCCGTTATGGCGAAGTATATACTTTTATTTTGCGTATTGTTAGGTGTATTCCTCATATCCGGATTTGAATCAGTATCCGATGGCATGAAGGAACACAAGGAATTTTGCGCCATAGATTTACAGCAAACAGAAACGCAGTGCAACTTCTCTAAAGCAGATACGGAGCAATGTAGAAAGATTATTTATGGCGGGGAATATACAGACAGAGCCATTGGTAATGTAGTTACTTCAATTTCACGCTGTAACCTCCCTTCTTCACAACTTCTAAGATTCAACACTTCCTCCGTTATTGCTAAAATAGTTAAATCCTTAAAAGTTTCCCTTCCCGAAGAAAAAAGAATATCTTTTCCGTCTTGCATATCTCTAACTCAATATTCCAGTAGATACTATGTTTATGCGCTAAGGCATATCATTATTTAAATCCTTTCTTTTATAAGACAGTCCTATGTCTTATCCTTTCTCTTTACTTCAATTCATATGTATTTCTATCATAGAGAATAGCCGGAAGGTCATGTCTTTACTGTAGAGTATATATGTGATTTATGTACTAATAATCAATATATAATGGATTTTCTATTGGATTTTATTCTCCACATTGACCAATATATGATAAGCATAGTACAGGAATATCATACCTGGGCTTATGTAATATTGTTCATAATTATTTTCTGCGAAACCGGATTAGTCGTTACTCCTTTTCTACCGGGAGATTCTTTGCTTTTTGTGGGCGGAGCCATAGCTGCATTGCCCGGAATGCCGCTTGACGTGAATATTCTTGTTTTGGTATTGTTTCTGGCAGCCGTGTTGGGAGACTCCTGCAATTACATGATAGGACATTTCTTCGGGAGTAAGCTTTTTAACAATCCTGATTCCAGGATATTCAAACAGAGTTATCTGGATAAAACGCATGACTTTTACAAGAAATATGGTGGCAAGACTATCATAATAGCCAGATTTGTACCCATTGTCCGCACCTTTGCTCCATTTGTGGCGGGGATGGGTAAGATGCACTATTACTATTTCATGATGTACAACCTGATAGGAGGTGCCTTTTGGGTTGCGATTTTCTGTTATGCCGGATATTTCTTTGGAGACCTTCCGTTTGTGCAAGAGAATCTTAAGTTACTGATTGTAGCAATTATCGTTATTTCCATATTGCCTGCCGTTATAGAAGTGATACGGGCAAAACTTAAATAATTAAATATATTTATTCTTATGAAAAATTCTTTTTTTAGTCGTTTTACTCCAAAAGAACCTAAGTTCTTTCCTCTGTTGAAACAATTATCTGAGATTTTGTCTGCATCTTCCGCTCTTCTGGTGGAGAGCCTGCAACATGATATACCGGAGAAACGGGCAGATTACTATAAGCAAATTAAAGACCTTGAACGTGAGGGGGATAAGCTGACTCATTTAATTCTGGATGAACTGGGCACCACTTTCATTACTCCTTTCGACCGGGAAGATATTCATGCTCTGGCTTCGACTATGGATGATGTCATTGACGGAATAAATAGTAGTGCTAAGCGTATCACTATCTATAATCCCCGACCGATTTCCGATAGTGGAAAAGAACTGAGCCGCTTGATTCAGCAAGAGGCCGTTTATATTGGTAAAGCTATGGATGAACTTGAAACTTTCCGACAGAAACCGGCAGCGTTGCGTGGATATTGCAATAAACTGCATGATATAGAGAATCAGGCGGATGATGTATATGAGCTCTTTATCAAGAAACTTTTTGAAGAAGAAAAGGACTGCATTGAACTTATCAAGATTAAGGAAATTATGCACGAGCTGGAGAAGACAACCGATGCAGCAGAACATGTAGGCAAGATATTGAAGAATCTGATTGTAAAATACGCATAGTAAAAGAAGGCAAGACCATGGAATTATTAGTAATAATTATTATTCTGGCTCTGATATTCGACTATATCAATGGCTTTCACGATGCGGCGAATTCAATAGCTACCATTGTATCGACCAAGGTGCTCACTCCTTTTCAGGCGGTGATATGGGCGGCTTTCTTTAATTTCGTTGCATTTTTTATTGCCAAATATATAATTGGAGGCTTCGGTATAGCCAATACGGTATCTAAGACTGTGATGGAACAGTATATCACACTACCGATTATATTATCGGGGGTGATTGCAGCCATTACGTGGAACCTGTTTACCTGGTGGAGAGGCATTCCTTCATCTTCTTCCCATACGCTTATCGGTGGCTTTGCAGGAGCTGCCATTATGGCTCATGGTTTTGGTGCTATTCAAGTGAATATCATCTTGAAAATTGCCGCCTTCATATTCCTGGCTCCTTTGATAGGAATGGTAGTTGCTTTCGGATTTACATTGTTGGTACTCTATATTTGCCGTCGAGCACGTCCCAGTACTGCTGAGGTCTGGTTTAAGAAGCTGCAACTCGTATCTTCTGCCTTATTCAGTATAGGGCATGGACTGAATGACTCTCAGAAAGTAATGGGTATTATAGCTGCTGCCATGATAGCCGCTCACTCGCAAGGTTTGGGAATGGGAATCAATAGCATTAATGACTTGCCTGACTGGGTAGCATTTTCATGTTTCACGGCCATTTCACTTGGAACCATGTCTGGCGGGTGGAAGATTGTAAAGACAATGGGCACCAGAATCACTAAAGTCACACCTCTGGAAGGTGTCATTGCGGAGACAGCCGGTGCTTTTACATTATATCTCACGGAGTTTCTAAAGATTCCGGTCAGCACTACGCATACAATTACCGGAGCCATTATCGGAGTAGGTGCTACAAAACGACTTTCTGCCGTCCGTTGGGGAGTGACGAAGAGCCTGATGACGGCCTGGGTGCTGACCATTCCGGTGAGTGGTCTTTTGGCAGCTGGAGTTTATTGGATTATTTCTTTGTTTTCCTGAATCGGATACAAATAACAATTAGTTAATAATCAATGTTATGAATTGGAATTCACATCAATTTGAAGTGTTAGACTGGGCTATTATCATTGTCGGTGTAGCACTTGTGGCATGGTTTGTTTGCCGTGCCATTCGGAGGAGTAAGGCTACTAAGTCAGGCGGCGAAACAAGTGACGATTACTTCCTTTCCGGACGTAATGAAACATGGTTTACCATTGGTGCTGCTATCTTTGCGGCAAACATTGGTTCGGAACATCTTGTGGGACTGGCCGGCGCAGGTGCCGAGACCGGTTTAGGCATGGCCCATTGGGAGATGCAGGGCTGGATGATTCTTGTTCTCGGATGGTTTTTCGTCCCGTTCTATGAGCATAGTAGAATTTTTACCATGCCGGAATTTCTGAGCCGCCGCTTTACACGCAACACAAGTTCGGCACTTTCACTCATCACCCTTGTCAGCTATGTATTGACTAAGGTTTCTGTGACAGCCATTACCGGGGGGATCTTTTTTGAAGGTTTGCTCGGGTTGCCCTTCTGGTATGGGGCACTCGGTTTAGTATTGCTGACGGGAGTTTTCACCATCTTCGGAGGTATGAAAGGAGTAATGACAATCTCCGCTATTCAGACTCCTATCCTGATTATCGGTGCTTTCCTGGTGTTGTTTCTCGGATTGCACGCTTTGGGCAGCGGGTCCATTGTAGATGGATGGAATGCTATGCTAGCTCATGCTCAGAGTTTGAATAAGGGGGTAGATGGCACCAGTCATGGTATTAATCACTTGATGCACTTTGAAGAAAGCGATCCTCTTTATGGGCGTTTCCCTGGTTTCGGAGTATTTATAGGCGCTGCTATCATTGGTTTCTGGTATTGGTGTACTGACCAGCATATTGTTCAGCGGGTACTTGCAGCCAGAAATATGAATGAAGCCCGCAAGGGAACCATCTTTGCAGGTTATCTGAAAATACTTCCCGTTTTCATGTTCCTCATTCCTGGTATGGTTGCTGCTGCTTTGTATGCACGTCCCGACTTTGCTGCGTTGATGAGTAATGCAGAAGGGGAAATGGTGACAGATGAGGCTTTTAGTGCTATGGTACGGTATGTGTTACCTGTCGGTGTGAAAGGTATCGTAACTATCGGTTTTATTTCTGCTTTGGTCACTTCACTGGCTGCGCACTTTAATTCTTCTGCCACTCTTTTCACTATTGACTTTTATAAGCATTATCATCCGGAAGCATCTGAACAGAAGTTGGTATGGATGGGACGTATGGCTACCTTGGCGGTTGTTATATTCGGTGTGGCATGGATTCCCGTCATGCAGATGATGGGTAAGAGCCTTTACGGTATCCTTCAGGAAATGCAGTCACTGATTGCTCCGGCTATTGCTGCTGTATTTATTCTGGGAGTATTTACCAGGAAGGTGACTCCGAAAGCGGGTGAAATAGGTCTTATCGTTGGTTTCTTGATAGGTATGGCCCGACTGGCTATTATGGCTGTTTACCCGGCGAAAGTGGGAAGTTCTGATTTCCTGGATTACCCGGCGTTTATTCAGCACTTCCTGGGTATCAACTGGTTGTGGTTTGAAATCTATTTGCTTATTTTCACAATGCTTCTGATGGTTACTATCAGCTTCTTTACCAAACAAGCCAGTGAAGAAAAGCTTAAAGGTATCACGTTCCTCACCCAAAGTCCCGAACAAAAGGCAGCTACGCGAGCCAGTTGGACTAAGATGGATGTAATCACTTCGTTAGGAGTGGTATTAATTTGTATCCTCTTTTATATCTATTTCTGGTAAACAAGCTCTTTTTAACTGATGTAATCCTTTTCAGAAATCCTTCATAGAATATCGGATAAAGTGCGGTGTAAAGCCGAACAGTTTATCTGGTATTCTGATGGTTTTCTTCGGATAGGATAATCGTTATCGGGAAGTGTGAAATAAGCCTTAATTTTACGATAAAAATGTATTCTTCTAAAAGATAATTACTACGTTTGCAGCCATTGTGATGAAGTACATCTATTGCATATTATTCGGTGCACTTTTAATGTTAGGATTCCATTATACTCCTGAACAAAAAGTGCAAGAGCTTCGACCTGAAACAGAGGTTGTTGCTGTAGTCATGCAGTCTTGTACCCGGTTGAATCAGAGTGCATCAGTGACTGCCTCCGAGCAATTATATAAAGGTGGTCATTCTTTTGATAACGAAGTGTCCGACTATGAAATTAGTGATGGTCTTTTAGGCGACTTGTTTTCTTTCAGAAATACTACCGCTCCTTCGAAGACATTGAGATTTAATACTGCCACAACGATGCAGATGCTTTGTCTTGCAGATACTCAACTTCCGGAGAATAAATGGAAGGGGCTTTCACCGGACACTAATTACATTAAATATTCTAATGGATATTATCTTTATACATTAGGTCATCTTCTTATTTGAATCCTATTCTTTTCCGCTTTTTGATAGGGTAGAAAGCATGTTACATTCTTCTTAGCTTTTCCTCTATCAGTTCATTTTTCTTTATTATTTCTTATTTAATTTCATGCTGACATGGAAAACAAAAAATGTATTTCCTACGGCTTGGAGCATGAAGCGGGTGTCATTATATCACGTTGTTATCAATGTGGTAAGTGTACGGCAGGGTGCGTTTTAGCGGAAGAAATGGATTTCTCTCCTAGTTATCTGGTGCGTTTGCTCCAGACGAGAACCCCTGGAAATGACAGTCGTGTACTCAGTTCCAATGCTATCTGGATTTGTTTGAATTGTGAGAATTGCATAGCCCGGTGTCCTAAAGAAATAGACATTCCGAAGGCAATGGATTATTTGCGGGAACAAGCTCGCCACCGAAGGTGCATCAATGAACAATCCCAACCTGTGGTTGCTTTTCACAGTGCTTTCCTCCAATCGGTGAAGTATACTGGAAGATTGTATGAAATAGGTTTGGTAGCCGGATTCAAGGCACGTACTTTTCGTGTACTGCAAGATGTGAATCTGGTTCCCTCTATGTTGATTAAAGGGAAGTTGAATCTTCTGCCGGAATGTATCAAGAACAGGCAAAAGATGAAGAAGATATTTTCTCAAACCATTGAAAAAAGGAAAAATAGAAAAGTATGAGAATAGGTTTCTATCCGGGATGTTCACTGAATGGCACTTCCTGTGAATACAATGAGTCGGTGAAAGCCATAGGGAAAGCAATGGGAATAGATTTGGCGGAAATACAAGACTGGAACTGTTGTGGAGCTACTGCGGCACACTCCATGAATAAGGAGTTGTCTTTGTCCCTGCCCATCCGTGTGCTGGCTCTGGCTGAAAAGCAGGGCTTTGAGGAAATTGTAGTTCCCTGTGCTTCTTGTTACAATCGTTTGAGTGTGGCACAACATGAGTTGGCAAACAATGAAGAAATAAAAGATACTATTCTGACAGTTGTGGGTTTGCCTTATCTAGGCACTGTCAAAGTGCTGAATGTGCTCCAGTTTATAGAGAAATATATTATGGATACATTGCCTGATAAGATAGTGCATCCGTTTGTTCATCAGGTGGCTTGTTACTACGGTTGTTTGCTACTTCGCCCATATAAGATTCTAAAATTTGACCGATTGGAAGATCCTCAAAGTATGGATAAACTGATGTCCCTGTTAGGTGCTAAGCCTATCGACTGGGCTTTTAAAACCGAGTGCTGCGGTGCAGGCTTATCCGTATCGCGTACGGATTTGGTCGGACGTCTCTCCGGAAATATCCTGAAAGATGCTAGTGACCGGGGGGCGGAAGCTGTGATTGTGGCTTGCCCGATGTGTCATTCCAATCTGGATATGCGTCGTTCTGTCATCAACCGATATTTGACGAAACCGATAACAATACCTGTACTTTATATAACCCAGGTGTTGGGATTGGCAATCGGACTTTCACCCAAAGAATTGGGATTAGAACGTCATTTTGTGATTGTAAACTTAAAAGAGGCTGAGCTATGTCAAGAATAGGAGTTTTTATATGCCATTGCGGAGAAAACATCGGTGCTACTGTTGATTGCGCAAAAGTTGCCGGGGCTGCTGCGGATATGGAAGGAGTGGCATGTGCGGTTGACTATAAATATATGTGCTCGGACCCTGGACAGACTATTATAAAAAATGCCATCAAAGAGCATGGGCTGGATGGTGTTGTTGTCGGAGCATGTTCTCCCCGCATGCATGAGCCTACTTTCCGCCGGGCATGTGCCGAGGCGGGGTTGAACCCTTATCTTTGCGAAATAGCCAATATTCGTGAACATTGTTCGTGGGTACATGATAAAGGAGAAGCAACCACTCGTAAGGCTATCGACCTTGTGAAAAGCCTGGTTGAGAAGGTTAAACGAAATCGTCCCTTGAATCCCATACAAGTCCCTGTTACAAAGAAAGCTTTGGTAATAGGTGGTGGAATTGCAGGTATCCAGGCTAGTTTGGATATTGCTAATTGTGGTTATCAGGTGATTCTGATAGAAAAGGAGCCCTCAATTGGCGGGCATATGTCGCAATTATCGGAAACGTTTCCTACTTTGGATTGTTCGCAATGTATTTTGACTCCGCGTATGGTTGAAGTTGCTCAGCACCCAAATATTAAGCTATATACCTATGCTGAACTGGAGAATCTGGAAGGTTTTATAGGTAATTTCAAAGCTAATATCCGTCTGAAAGCGAAGAGTATTGACGAGAAACTATGTACGGGTTGCGGGCTATGCACAACGAAATGTCCTACAAAGAAAATACCGAGCGAATTCAATGCTGGACTGGGTATGCGAACAGCTATTTATGTTCCGTTTCCGCAGGCCGTTCCTAATAAACCGGTGATTGATCGGGGGCATTGTACTCATTTCCGTACAGGAAGATGCGGAGTTTGTGAGAAGACGTGCCCGACAGGAGCTATACGTTTTGACCAGCAAGACCGCATTATGACAGAAGAAGTAGGGGCTATTGTTGTCACTACGGGATTTAATGTACTGAATACGGATTTCTTTCCTGAATATGGTTATGGCAAATATATGGATGTCATTACTGGAATCCAATTCGAACGGCTGGCTTCGGCATCCGGTCCGACCTTGGGAGAAATACGCCGTCCTTCAGATGGCAAGGTGCCTAAGAAGATTGTTTTTGTGGCTTGTGCCGGTTCGCGCGATCCGGCTAAGGGAATTCCTTATTGTTCCAAAATATGTTGTATGTACACTGCCAAACACGCCATGCTTTATCAGCATAAAGTACACGATGGTGAATCTTATGTCTTCTATATGGATATCCGTGCAGGAGGCGAGAATTATGAAGAATTTGTTCGTCGAGCTATTGAAGAGGATGGTGTAAACTATATACGAGGCCGCGTGGCACGGATTTACGAGAAAGAAGGAAAATTGATTGTAAAAGGAGTAGATACCTTACTCAGCGCTTCTCCGGTTGAGATTGAAGCTGATATGGTAGTATTGGCTACGGCAGGAGTGGCAAATAAGGGAGCAGAAGAACTGGCTCAGAAGATGCATATTTCCTACGATCCTTACCAGTTCTTTGCAGAAGCACATCCGAAGTTGAAACCGGTGGAAACAAATACTGCCGGTATCTTCCTGGCGGGAGCTTGCCAGGCACCGAAAGATATTCCTGAAACTGTCGGAATGGCATCAGGCGCAGCTGTGAAGGTGGCTGGTTTATTTTCGCAAGCCAATCTGGTGCGCGAACCGATGATTGCTGTTGTCAACCGTACGGCTCCTCCCGTATTTAGTACGTGCGTGGGATGTTTTATGTGCCAGACTGTCTGTCCTTATCAGGCTATCGAGCGCGAAGAAATAAAAGACCGGACGGGTAAAGTATTGAAAACAGTTGCTAAAGTGAATCCGGGGCTCTGTCAGGGGTGCGGAACTTGTGTTGCTTTTTGTCGTTCCAAGTCTATCGATATACAAGGATACTCCAATGAACAGGTTTATGCCGAAGTTATGGCTCTGTTGAACAATTAAAAGGAAGTAAGTTATGAATGAGAATAAATCTGAATTTGAACCGAAAATAGTTGCTTTTGTCTGCAACTGGTGTACTTATGCAGGGGCTGATTTGACCGGGACAAGCCGTTTGAAGTATGCGACTAATGTGGAAATAGTACGTTTCCCCTGTACGGGTAGAATTGATTTTATGCTGTTACTGAAAGCCTTTGCTGGTGGAGCAGATGGCATCATAGTATCCGGTTGTCATCCGAATGATTGCCATTACACATCTGGCAATTTTCATGCCCGCCGCCGTTGGATCGTCTTTCGTGGATTACTTGATTTTCTGGGTATCGATATTCGGAGAATCTGTTATTCCTGGGTGTCGGCTGCCGAGGGAGCGAAGTGGGCGGAATTGGTAAATCAGACAGTTGCCAATATACGGGAGTTAGGTCCTTACGAAGAATATAAAAAAGCAACCGAATATCTGGAACAGGAGGTGGCTCATGAATAATTTGGTAGAAAAAGTAAAATCACTCTTCGCTGAAGGCACTGTAAAACTGGCTATTGGCTTTGAGAAGGGCAATCATGGAGCACGCCCATTTTTTTGTAGGAATATGGAGGATGCAGGCAGGTTGATCTGGGATGAGTATTGCCCGAATAATCTGGCAGTCTATCTGACTAAACCGGAGTTATTGGGCGCAGATAGCGTTGCGCTGGTAGCCAATCTTCCGGCGTTGCGCACTATCCTGCAATTAGCTTCGGAGAATCAGTTGAAGCAAAACCAATGGATAATCCTTACACAAGATGCTCAGGGAGAAATTATTCAATTTGGTAACTTCGAAGATATTCAGATCTATATGGCTGATTATCTTGTAACTATGAGTGCTGACAACCGTCTTCTTATAGAAAAGCTACAAAGCATGACGCGGGAAGACCGTTGGCAATACTGGCTTCATGAAATGTCAAAGTGTATAAAATGTTATGCCTGCCGTGCTGCTTGTCCATTATGTTATTGCAATAGGTGCATTGTTGAAGTGAACTGTCCTCAATGGATACAAGCATGGTCGGCTCCGTTGACTAACATGGAATGGCAGATAAACCGGGTGATGCATATGGCCGGACGTTGTGTGGAATGTGGAGCATGTGCACAAGCTTGTCCGGTAGGTATTCCCATTCATTTGTTGACGTTGAGTATGGCAGAAGTCATCCGGGATGAGTTCGGAAAACAACCGGGAGATATTGGAGGTAAAGGTAATGTACTTGCCACTTTCAGAGTGGAAGATAAAGAAAATTTCATACGCTAATGGAAACAATGACTAATTTACATATCAGCAAGTATGCTTTGGAAGAGTGGCTTCGACAGATGGTATGCAGCAAGGCAAAAGTATTTGCACCTGTACGCAACGGAAAAAAAGTCGATTTTCAATCGCTGGCTTTTGATGATAAAGTAGCCGATGACTATGTGCAAACTACCCAATCGGTGAAATGCTTTGCTTTCCCGAAAGCAGAAAAGTTATTCTCTTATCGGAAAGAAGGGAAAGACATAGTCTTGAAAGAAAACGACTCAAGAGACTTGCCGGAGATTGTTCTTTGGAAAGTGCGCCCCTGTGATGCGGCAGGTTTTGCTCCGCTCACCGCTGTGTTTAACTGGGATTACAAAGATGATATATACAATGTACGTCGGTCTAAAATGACTTTGATTAGTTTTAGTTGCGCACAGTGTGATGATTCCTGTTTTTGTACTTCTGTTCACGGAGGTCCGGGAAACACAGAAGGAAGTGACATACAGATTACGGAATTGCCCGATCAAAGCGCCTTGCTAGAGGTGCTGACTTCTAAAGGCCAATCGCTGATTGAGAAATTTGTGAAAGCCCCCGTACTAGCTGAGGGAATAGATAAAGAGAAATATTTAGCATCCGTACCTGTCCGTTTTCCTCTCGATCGACTCCATGAAAAGCTGGAAGGTGCTTTTGACAGTCCCGTCTGGAAACAACAGTCCGAACGCTGTCTGGGATGTGGTGCCTGTGCATTTGTTTGTCCCACTTGCGCCTGTTTTGATATTCAGGAAGACGCCCGGGGAAGTTCCGGCAACCGGATTCGTTGCTGGGATTCCTGTGGATTTTCATTATTTACGCAGCATACATCCGGACATAATCCCCGGTCTACCCAAAGTACCCGTTGGAGGCAACGCATCCTGCATAAGTTTTTGTATATGCCAGAGCGTATAAATGAAACAGGCTGTACCGGATGCGGGCGTTGTTCCCGTGCTTGTCCGGTTGATATGAACATACTTGGACATTTAATGTCGATAGCAAATCATGGATAGACAGGAATATTCCCTTTATCTTCCTTACAGGATGATAATTGAAAAAATAACGAACGAAGCTCCCGGAGTTAAGACTTTCCGGTTGAAGTTCAAGGACGAGCAGGAAAGAGAAGAGTTCCACTTCAAGGCCGGACAGTTTGGTGAATATTCTTCGTTTGGCGACGGGGAATCTACGTTCTGCATAGCTTCTTCCCCTACGCGCAAAGGGTATATAGAATGTACTTTCCGGGAAGCGGGAAGGGTAACTATGGGACTGTCCAGACTGGAAGAAGGATCTACTATCGGCTTCCGAGGGCCTTTCGGCAATACTTTCCCTATAGATGAGTGGAAAGGAAAGAATCTGCTATTCGTAGCGGGCGGAATCGCGTTGCCCCCTATGCGGTGTGTAATATGGAATGCCTTGGATTTACGTGAGAACTTTAATGATATCACCATTGTCTACGGAGCGAAGTCCGTAGGCGATTTAGTCTATAAGGAAGAACTGAAAGAATGGGATAATCGTCCGGATGTCCGTTTGATTACTACGGTCGATCCGGGTGGAGAAACTCCCGACTGGAAAGGACAGGTGGGCTTCGTGCCCTCTGTTTTGGAGGAGGTTGCACCCGATAGCACCAATACGATTGTTGTGGTGTGTGGTCCTCCGGTAATGATTAAATTTACTTTTCCTGTACTGGAAAAGCTCGGTTTCAGAGATGAAAACATTTACACCACTTTAGAGAACCGGATGAAATGTGGAGTAGGTAAGTGCGGTCGGTGTAATGTAGGGAAGTTGTACGTCTGTAAAGACGGTCCTGTGTTTACGAAAGCTCAGTTGAATGATATTCCCCCTGAATATTGATTCCATAATCCATAATTATAATAATTTCTTTCCGTTGTGAAACGGAAAAAGCTGTGCGGAAGCAAAATACGTACCGAAGTGATTTCAGGCAAAGTGTATTTACTAACTGGTTCCGTATAGGATGAGGAAAGCCCAATGGGAAGTAATTTTCATGTGTGTGTCTAATAATGGTTTCGCCATTGGGCCCTTTTCCTCTTTATCAGGATAAAACTGTATAAACAGAAAACATTTTACTAGACTATCTGTTCTTAATATTATATGCTTGCAATTTGTTTGAATTGCAGCCCAATCACTTTAATCACAAAAAACTGTTTATGCCATGAAGTTTTTTATTGACACTGCAAATTTAGATCAGATTCGGGAAGCCTATGATATGGGCGTTCTTGATGGAGTGACAACCAATCCTTCGCTAATGGCGAAAGAAGGTATCAAAGGAGTCGAAAATCAGCGGAAACACTATGTAGAAATCTGTAACATCGTACAAGGCGACGTCAGTGCCGAGGTGATCGCTACGGATTATGAAGGCATGATTAAGGAAGGCGAAGAACTTGCTGCGCTCAATCCTCATATTGTAGTAAAAGTGCCCTGCATTGCCGAAGGTATCAAGGCTATCAAATATTTCACATCCAAAGGTATTCGTACCAACTGCACACTTGTTTTTTCCGTAGGACAGGCATTATTGGCTGCTAAAGCAGGGGCTACTTATGTATCTCCCTTCGTGGGACGTTTGGATGACATTTGTGAAGATGGTATCGCACTGGTAGGTAAAATTGTAGAAATGTATCGTTACTATGGTTATACCACCCAGGTTCTTGCAGCTTCCATTCGTAGCACGGCACACATCGTGCAATGTATTGAAGTGGGCTCCGATGTGGCAACCTGCCCGCTTTCTGCTATTAAAGGTCTACTTAATCATCCGTTGACGGATTCCGGACTGAAAAAGTTCCTCGAAGACTATAAACGTGTAAACGGATAATAAAAAATACTCTATAAGCCTATCTTTCACGGATTTCTTGAATAATATTGGCGAAAAATAGAATAAAACAACTATTTTTGTGCTCAATATGAATATAAAATGAGAAAAAGCTGATGAAAGAAAGGCTTATTGGGTTGATAAAGACGTATATCCTCTTCGTCTGTATCTTCATACTGCAGAAACCGTTATTTATACTTTACTACAGTTCTTTGTATGCAAATACTTCTTGGACAGACACTTTTCAGGTTATCTGGAATGGTTTGCCTCTCGACCTCTCACTTGCCGGATATTTAACGGCTATTCCAGGATTACTTTTCATCGCTTCCGCCTGGACGCTTTCCAGTACACTTCGTCGCATTTGGAACGGTTATTATCTCTTCATTTCTATTCTACTTGCTGTTATTTTCATTGTTGATTTAGGCTTATATGAATATTGGGGTTTCCGTCTGGATGCTACACCGCTTTTTTATTTCTTCTCTTCTCCTAAAGATGCACTGGCAAGTATTAGTATATGGCAGGTGATGGGTGGAATTGTTGCCATGATTTTATATGCATCATTACTATATGTTATTTTTCTTTGGATACAAAGAGGCATATGGAGGAGAATGAAACTGCCTTACCGCCGTTTGTCAGTATCGGGTGTGATGTTATTACTTACCGGCTTGCTTTTTATTCCAATCCGTGGCGGTTTCACTGTTTCTACGATGAATACGGGTAAAGTCTATTTCAGTCCTAACCTGCGCTTGAACCATGCAGCTATTAATCCGGCTTTCAGCCTGATGGAGTCTCTTTCAAAACAAAAAGATTTCGGCAAACAATACCGCTTTATGGAACCAGCGCAAGCGGATGAGCTAATGAAGAAACTGGCAGACCCGATGGTTTTGGATAGCGCGGCCGCCATTCCAGATACTTTGCGTACGGCTTTGTTCAAGACGGAACGTCCGAATGTGATATTAGTCATACTGGAAAGTTTTTCTTCCAGATTGATGACCACCTTGGGTGGTGAACCGGATATTGCCATCCAAATGGATAGCCTGGCAAAAGGAGGAGTACTCTTTACGAACTTCTATGCCAACAGTTTCCGTACAGACCGTGGTCTGGTGGCTATTTTAAGTGGCTATCCCGCACAACCTACGACAAGTATCATGAAGTATCCCCGCAAGACACAGAATCTTCCCGCTATTGCAGGTAGTTTGCGCAATGCCGGATACCAAACAAAATACTATTACGGTGGTGATGCTGACTTTACTAATATGCGCTCTTACCTGATGTCTTCAGGCTTTGATGCTATTGTTTCCGATGAAGATTTTCCTGTATCAGAGCGTTTGAGCAAATGGGGAGCCCATGACCACCTTGTTTTCAATCGTCTTCTGGAAGACTTGAAAGCGGAGGCTACAGATAGTGTTGCCACAGATAACGCCCGGCCTTTCTTTCGGACATTGCAGACTTCCAGTAGCCATGAGCCTTTTGAAGTCCCTTACCGTCGTTTGGCGAATGACCGTCTGAACGCTTTTGCTTATACGGATAGTTGTGTAGGCGATTTTGTGAAGCGTTTCCGCGAATTACCGCAATGGAAGAACACGGTGATGGTACTGGTACCAGATCATGTGGGTGCGTATCCCGAATACTTGGATAATATGACGATAAGCCGCTATCAGGTACCTTTGTTATTGGTGGGCGGTGCCATCAGTAAGCCAAGGCGCATTGATATTTATGGTTCCCAGCACGATATTGCGGCTACGTTGTTGGCGCAGTTGTCGTTGCCCCATCAGGAATTTATGTTCAGTAAGGATATGCTTAATCCTGCTTCTCCCCACTTTGCTTTCTTCGCAGTTCCGGATGCTTTCGGTATGGTGACACCGGATAATCAGTTGATATTTAACTGTGAAGCCAATGCCGTAGCACTGGATGAGGGTAGTACGAAAGGGAAGAACCTTCTTCCGGGCAAGGCCTATCTGCAGAAATTATACGATGATATAGCAAAACGATAAAATAAGGCAAAATTATGATATCAGAAATTTTGAATGAGGTAGTCAACATAGATACCAATATATTTCTTTCTATCAACCGGATGCACAGTCCGTTCTTTGATTATTTCATGAGTACTTTTAGCGGTAAATGGATTTGGGTACCTATGTATGCTGCTATCTGGTATGTGATGCTGCGCAATTTCCATTGGAAAGTGACATTGTTTTGCATGATTGCCCTGGCACTCGTCATTACTATTGCCGACCAAACAGGAGCAACATTGATACGTCCGTATGTGGAGCGTCTTCGTCCTGCCAATCTGGAAAATCCGATTTCCGACGCAGTACATATTGTAAACGGATACCGTGGTGGTCGCTACGGCTTTCCATCCTGCCATGCTGCCAACACCTTCGGACTGGCATTCTTCGTTTGGTTCCTTTTCCGGAAGCGATGGCTCACTGTGTTCATTATGGGTTGGGCGTTGCTTACTTGTTATTCGCGTATTTATTTAGGTGTGCATTATCCGGGCGACCTTCTGGCAGGTGCAATTATAGGTCTGATTGCAGCATATTTGGTATATCGCATTTTCATGAAAGTGAGCGGCTATAAAACCATGAAAAAAGTACCGCATATCAATGCGCCTATATTAATAGGTGGACTGACAATAGTGGGAATACTGATATACTCCACGGTCATGGTGTTGTAGAGATTATTATATTTATTTTTTAGAATTGATAATTTACCGTTGCCATTACCTCTCGTGGACGTATGTTTAGCCGTGAAGTATAGCTTTGCGTAGCCGAATAGGTGGTATAAGCATATTTTTTCTTATTGAACAGATTATTGAGGTTGGCTTCAAACCGCCATTTCTTCGTTTTGTATATAAGAGATGCATCTGCAAATACAGTATTTAGATGTGTTCCTCCACCCAAGTCATTCCGGTAGTGCTCACCGGAGAGACATAAATCTACTTGTCCGATGCTGAACGTAAGTCGTAATCGTTGTACAAAATCCAGTAGTGGAGTGAGGCGGGTATTACTGCCTATTTTGCTGCCACCATAACCTAGTGTAGCATGGTATTCCGCTTCAAAAATTTCAGTAGGGGACCAAATTAGTTTAGGCTCTGCTTTTAAGTAATCGTAGCGATAAATTTGCAGAAGGCTTTGTGGATTGCCATCACTTCCTGGCAGAGAGGTGAGTTGCTCTCCATTGCTACGGCTGAGTAGTATGGTGAGGGAGGTTTTTAGATGCCAGTCATATATGCCTTTGGATAAAGTGCTACTGAGAGTCCAGCTATCGGTATGATTCGGCTGCTCGCGGCGCTTGTAGAGGATGGCATCTTCTGAAACGCTTTGTTCGAGAAGCGTATTTCGGTTGCTGCGGCTGTAGGTCAATGAAGCGGTGATGAAGAATTCTTGCACGGTGTTTTTATACTCTCCATAAAGGTTGTAGGTTTGCTGAGTACTGGTAGGGAAAAGACCGTTTCCGTTTCGCCAGGTGCGGTAATCGGTTTGATAGAGTCCGGGATATAGGTCGGTGATGTCTCCTGCTGAGCGTTTCAGACTACCATAAAAGGAAAACTTCCAGTGATAATCCAACTGATAACGTGCGTACAAGGAAGGGTTGAAGAAAAGGAAAGAACGTTGCTGCGAGAAGTATCGCTGGGCTTTTAGAGGTAGAGAAAGACTTGATAACCATTTTCCACGGTTTAGTTGGAAGTAAGGAGTGAGGTATAGGGATAAGTTGGAAGCGTTGAAATCTGCGGGCTGTGCTGCTGGGTTATATTCCATTGCTGCCCACTCTCCTTGTACTCCTACCTTATATTGTTGGGTGAAACCATTATACTTCTTTAGATAAGCTGCACTGTTATCCATATAAAAGCTGTGTTGATCGAACTTACTTTTCCCTTTTTCAAGCAAGAGTGACGTAGGCTGATAAGCATATCGCGTAGCCGAAAGAAACTCCCATGTCCCGCTTTCCCTATTCTGGATGAGGTTAAAGAAATTGCCTGCATTCAGTTGCGAAGTCCGTATTGTCTGCCGGAGTTCTTCCGAACGGCCTTGGTTTATTTCTCCATCCACGGTGAAGCGGTTGGATATATAGTTCCGACTATTATTATCTTCATAGCGCAGTTCCAGGTTTGCTGCATCGCTTATCAGTCGGTAATGGTACGTTTCATCAATTCGTACGGTGTCAGTCGGTTGATAATAGATTTGTGTATTTCCGCGTTGCTGACGGATCAGATCGTGTGTATATCCGGCTTGCAGCCGCAGGCTCCGGTCGTCGTTCCATTTGTACATCCGGTTTCCGTTCAGGGTGTGTGTCTTGTTGAAGAGTAACCGCTTCTTGTCCAGTGGAGCACTGATGCCCAGCTGGGACAGGAAGGTGGAAAGAGGGATTTGTTGCCAGGCATCTCCTGCCAATACCATTTGCTCTGTACTGAGGTCTTTACCGTTATTATTCGTTTTATAATTATAGATGCTTTGCTTGCTTTTACCCAGTTGTAGCGCATTTAGCACGCCTTCCCACAGTGGCTTATTGTTGTCGTCGCTCCATCCTGCACCGAGTGTGGCGTTTGCTATCCATTGATCGCGGGCTTTCGGGTCCAGCTTCAGGTTCAAGGCTACTTCGTCCGAGTTAATCTTTCCTTTTAATGCTTTCACTGATTGATAATTCTCCATGATTTCCGCCGTCTTCACTGCTTTTGCATCCAGATTGTTATTGATCTGATTGTAGCGTCCGCCCGTCACGTCCATTCCTTCTACGAAGTAGTGGTTTATGGCTTTTCCTTTGTACTTCACCTGTCCGTTTTCATCTACGTCCACACCTGGAAGTTTCTTCAGTACATCCTTGATATGCACATCTTTGGATGAGGCGAATTGAGCCAAATCGTATCTTACAGTATCTTTTCGCGTATTGATGCGTCCGGGACGTATCTGCACTTCTTTCAATACGATGGCTTCCGATTGCAGGTTGAAGTTCTGAGCTCCGGCGGCATTGATGTTCCGTACTTCTCTTTTGTAGCCCAGTAAGGAGGCGCTAAGTTGCAATGTGCCGTTGTGTTTCCATGTCAGGCTATAGTATCCTTTTGCATCTGTCAGTGTATAGTCTATCATTGTATTTCCACGCATTACGCCGATCATGACTGCCTCCAGCGGTTGATTACTTTCTGCGTCTGTTACCATACCACTCAGCGTTTGAGCTTGCATAGAGTAGGAAAGACAAAGAAAAAACAGGAAACTTATAATATGGAGTACTTTATTCATAAACTAAAGTGATTGAAAGATATACTTACCTACATCCGTGTGCCAGCATATCTAGCACCCGGGTGTTGGTAACAGAAACTTTAAGAGATAAGAGAATTATTCTTTATTTATATAATAGAGATTTATAAGATAGCTATTTCCCCCGTTCCAGCGGATTATAAGGCACATTCTTTGGGTTCTTTGTTGCATTGCCATGCTCGTCTTGTATGGTAACGGTTACATTTGGCATGCTTCCTGTGATGAATCCTACCGGATCGGCATAATATCTTTCGTGCACTTTATCGTACGCTTTGCGATTCATCGGTTCATGCTTCTTTCCGTCAAAGAGAATGGGTCTGTACGTGTGGCATTGCTCCATTCCCGTTGCAGTAAACGAATAATGTCCCTCGCTATCTTCGGCTTTCAATATCAGTCCCGGCAGTCCGCAGAGTTTCCAGGGGCCATCACTGACTGGTATATCCGCCGTAAACCATGCTGTCCACGTGCGTCCTTTGAACTGGCATTCGGCTCTCCCGCAGAGGTAGGAGAGAACACTGTCGTTTTCAGCCAGTATTTTCCATTGCGGACGTTCTTCATTCTCTTCACAACGGAGGCGTGTCATGCCTGCCACTTCATCAAGTGTGGTTACTTTTCCTGCAGGATACCCTTTGAAGGTGCGTTCACTCAATTTGCTTCCTCCGTATTGCTTCATGTGTTCATTGATGGTCTCTTGCGAAGCCTTGTTGGCAAAGTCCACTGCCAGCACAGAATCGCACACATACTTGGTATAGCTATAAAATTTGGAAAGATTCTTGCCGACTTCCAGAATCATGGTTTCTTCCACCGCCTTTTCCGGTTTCTCAGTGTTGGGGATGCAGCGCGTTTCATATTGCACAAGAAGTTGTGCTTCGCCGATGGTATCGTTCACTACTTTAGTGCCATCAGAGACAATAATCTGTGCCTTTGCCTGCGATGCGCATAATGCTGCGAGACATAAGCTGAAGAAAATAATTTTTGTACTCATACATTTCTACTTTTTATGGGTTCTACATTCTGGTATCAGTTTCTCGTGCTGCAAATCTATGCGGTTTTTGCTTCTGGAAAGGTCGAAAGTTATTACTGAAATATTACGCTACGGATAATATCTGCCTCGCGTGTACTTATATTTGCGGGCTAACGTTTACCTTTGCCGGTACTAAAAAAAAGAAAATGATTATGGAACGACGGATTAAGATAGTATGGATGCTTTCTATCGTAGCGATGCTACTTATCACAGGCGGACAACTTTATTGGTTGCGCAACCAGTATCAGTATATGAATGACGAGCAGATTGATGACATCTATAACAGCATTTTGCAGACAGCAGGGCAATATGATTCCATCCGCGCCCCGCAGCCTAAAAAGGTATTCAACAAGGCAAATATGTTCTTCTATAATCTGAATACGTATACGGATATGGAAGGTATGACTACCATCAATGAACTGATACTTGGTGCACTGAAAGGAAGAAATCTGGATAATGCGGATGCCAAATATGTGGATATTGAAAGCATCACCATACATCAAAATGATTCTGCCGATGCGCACAAGGCTGATTCCATCAAAGGGAATGCAATTAAAAAGAAGACATGGGCTAAACTGGATAGCCTGATACCCCAGGAGAGAGTGCTTTTTCTGGATTCGTTCCGGATTGCCATGCCTGATAAGGCTGTTCCCAACCTGAACTCCATTATCAATCTTTATAAGCTGGAGTTGGATGCGCCTTTTGTGTTGCAGCAATTTGACTCTTTGCTTGCCTTGCGTTTGGACTCCCATTTATTTACTACGAGATTGAAAGTTTCCAGAGATACCAGCTTCCAGTGGGATCCGGTGATGAGGCGGGAGGGCACATTGCTGAATCCATATGTTGAAGTGAGCTATCCTTATAATCCCTTGAAGCATCAGTTTGTTGTAGCTAAAGTCGAGATATCGGCACATGCTGTGTTGGTGCGTATGGGTTGGCAACTTCTGGGCAGCCTTTGTCTGATATTCTTGTTGGGGGTCTGCCTGCTGTTCCAGATAAAAACCATCTTGAAACAACGCCGTATAGACGAACTCCGGAAAAGTTTTGTGAACACCATGATACATGAACTGAAACGACCGGTGCAGGCTCTGAAGATGTGCGTTGCTTTCCTCAATGACAAGTCTTTGCGCACGGATGAGAAAGCGATGGATGAAGTAATCCATGATTCGATGTCCGAACTGGATAACCTTTCGGCTTATCTCTCGAAGTTGCGCGACATGACGCGTGCCGATGATGAACATACACAATTGTCTATTCGTACATTTAATATCAAGGAAACCCTGAAGAAACTTATCCGCCTCTACCATGTGCCCGAAGGCAAAGACGTTTCTATTGAAACCCATTTCAGTGAAGAAACCCTTGTGACGGCAGACCCGGTACATGTTTCCAATATCATCAGTAACCTGATAGAGAATGCCGTGAAGTATTCCGATACGTCCGTCCGCATAGCTGTGGATTGCCTGTTGCACGATCATCAACTGACAATTCGCGTATCCGATAATGGCATCGGCATTCCGGCTTCCGAGCAAACCCGTGTATTTGATAAGTTCTATCGTGGCAGCAATTTTCCCGACCGCTCATTGCCGGGCATCGGATTGGGATTGAGTTATGTGAAGTTGCTGGTGGAGGCGCATCACGGAGATATTTCGTTGACTAGCCAGATAGGCAAGGGAACGGAGATCGAAATTAATATTCCGCAATAAATCTGTGATAATCCGTGTAATCTGTGGTATAAAACAAATAATTATATGAAGCCTTTAAAGATACTTTTCGCCGACGATGATTTGAAGTACTCGATGTTATTGAAACGCTTTCTTGAAAAAGAAGGCTATGAAGTGACCTATGCCGGAAATGGAATAATTGCTCTTGAACAATTTCCGCTTGTAAAGCCCGATTTGGTATTACTTGACATCAATATGCCCGGTTGTAATGGCTTTGAAGTTGCCGAACGCATACGTGAAACAGACAAGCATGTCCTCATCTTCTTCCTTTCCGACCGTAGTGACAAAGCTGACCGTCTGCAAGGTTTCCAACTCCGTGCCAATGACTATCTGTCAAAGCCTTTCTATCCGGAAGAATTGATGGCTCGTATCCGTGAACGCTTCACTTTGCAACTCTCTGATACGGTGGAAGAAGAAACTTATCGTTTCGGCCAGTCCGTCTTCAATTACAGTACGAATGAAATTCGCACAGGAAATAATAAAGTGCTTATCACTTCTCGTCAGGCGGATATTCTTCGCCTTCTGGCAAAGAACCTTAATCTTTCCGTAGATCGTGACTTATTATTAAACACTGCTTGGGGTAGTGTTTCTTATGCTAATTCTCTTGCTTTGAATGTACAGATTACTTATTTACGCAAGGCACTTCGTAACGATTCGACGGTGAAGATTGAGTCGCTGATGAAGAAGGGGTATGTGCTGAAAATAATGATATAAACTATGACATAGATCTATTGGTCGGGCACGTATCTCACAGGCTGTTTTCATATAGGTAAAATATATGCCAAAGGAGCAAGAGTCGTATTGAAAAGTTTTGTATCTTCGCCTCGTACGCCTCCGAAACATACGATTAGAAGAAACATCCTATGGGAATACAAAGCTATGAGTAAGATAAATAAACCTAGTGAGCAATGCAAATCACATTCATTATCGATAAATTCAGATAGTGAAAGTTGTCGGCAGGGAAAGTTGGCATTTGTCGACAACCGTCATAGTGTACAGTTGCAGCAAAGCATGATAAAGGCTGTTCAAAGACAAGTAATACAGCAACCACTGAGTAGAGAAGGTTATAATGATCCGGAAAGCAATGCTACGTGGGAAACTGAAAATATAGGTGGCAGTGAGGTCGGTATCGAAATGACAGCTTATCTGGCTATTAATCATATTGCTGGTGATCCACCGGGCTCCGGCGCATTAAAAGAAATATGTTCGGTGCTTCCTACAGATCCAACATTGCCAAATCAATACAAATATGTAAAAGGACATCTACTGAATGACAATGTAGGTGGACCGGGGAGAGGTTTTAATCTTTTCCCTATTACTGCTGATGCAAACGACAAGCACGAGTCGGCAATCGAAGCGACGGTTAAGGATTGGGTTAATGTTAAGAAGCAATTAGTCAAATATCATGTAAAGGTGAACCATGGAGGACTTCAGGAATTCAATCCTCCCATTCCCTCATCTAAATATATTGAAAGCACATTAACTTGCACCGCAGATATTCTGAACCCTGAGGATAGATCTAGTTCCATCAATCATGTTTCTGCAACAATACATTCGAAATATGATGCTACACCGCAGGTTACGGATATAAACGAAGATCAAAATATATATGCCAATCAAACATATCCAGAGTTAACTCCGTTCTTAAGTTCACGTGTGCATGAAAAAAGTTTTGAAGAATTGTGGGCAACCTTAGGGCCCCAAGAGAGAGCAGAATACACTAGGGTAATGCAACAAAGCTATTATGAGATACAGCGACTATTGCAAATATATAAAGCTATTCCGAAGCAACCAGTCACGATGGATGGTTTATATACTATGGCAGCAAAGATAATGAAGTCTAGCGGGCTATTGGAATATTTATCACAGCCTATTAATGACCATGAGGAGAGTAACTATTACGAAATAATCAAAAAACCTATGAACATGTCTACAATCAGACGTAAATATCAGACCAATATGTATTCAAGTTTGTCCGAAATGGAAATGGATATAATCCTCTGTCTGGACAATTGCATTTTATATCATGGTCCGGATTCTATGCTGTCAAATCTTGCAAAACACGCAAAAGCAATGTTCATTAAGAAAATAAGATAATCCGCTTCTTTCACCGCAGCGATAAAATCAACTGTCTGTACTGATGGCTCGTATCCGTGAGCGCTTTACTGTGAAAATAACGAAGTAAATTATAGTTTTCCTCTATTCGAACCTTATTTGTTTCGTGCCAACTCCTTATTTTCTCCACGTAAAGGTGCCTACTTTATTTCTTCTATTTTTATTATATTTTCTAGACTGTCATAATAAACCCCGTGCCATTTACCTGTTATCTCAACTTGTTTACCGGAATCATTTCCTATAAAACGGGCACGATAAATAGCAGTAACATTACGCTTGATGACAGTAGCATTAAATTTCAGTATACTGTGTGGAGGTAACTTACTGGTATTTGTAGAATAAGAGTGAGGAGAATAGGTGTATTCTTCAAGTAAAAAGGGAACTTCAGGCCCTCCCGATGTGTGAAAGAAATCATCAAAAGGTATTTCACCAGAAGGAATACAGACCTCTATTATAGGACTTTGAACTAAAAGTTGAAAGTATTTCGGGTCATCAGAATAGAATTGGGATGTTTGCATAAAGTTTTCAACGGAGCAAACTGTTACCAGCATTTCACTATTGCTTGGGTTTTTGTAAATTTCTTCCGGTATTTCTATTTCAGTGACTTTAATTCCATCGTTATCAAACTTCCATTCTATTTCATCTAATGTGTAACTTGCGTCTTTGATTTCCTCAATGTTCTCGTTATCATCATTGCTGCATGCCGCAACACTGCAAAGTATTATTGTAAATACCCCCCTGCTTAGTAGTCTTTTAATCTGTGTCATACTTTTAATTTTTAGTTGGTCTATAAGTCTAATTTTCAAATATACGATAATTAACTGAAATAATAACTATTTGTTATGTTAAAAGTTTAGTCATACTTTGAAAGCAGACACTTTTTCTTCACTGACTGTTATTTTATCCTTATAAGCAGCATGCACAATGGCATCAATACAAACAATCACTTGCCGGTTGACCTGGAAAAATAAACAACTACCCCCTTTTTTCCGTTATTATTAATAAAACAAGTAAATATATGACAACTTTAGGTGGATGGATGAACAAAATCCTTGTAGGTTGGGGAGTAGACCCTAAGTTTGCGAATACCTTTGATGAAACCATTATTGCCGTACTGATAATAGCTATGGCTATAGGGTTGGATTATTTGTGCCAAGCTATCTTTGTGGGAGGTATGAAGCATTATACCAAGCGCTCACCCCATCGCTGGAATACCTTGCTGATGAAGCGGAAAGTAGTACCCCATCTGATACATACGTTGCCGGGAATACTGATTTACTTCCTGTTACCCTATGCTTTTGTTCATGGCTTGGAAGTGCTGGATTTAGCACAAAAGGTCTGCGCCGTGTACATTGTGGCAGCACTTGCCTTTGCTACCAATGGTTTACTGCTTGTATTTTTGGATTTCCAAAACCAGAAAGATACCAGTAAGAATCATCCAATGAAAGGTTTTATTCAGGTACTGCAAGTACTTGTTTTTTTTGTAGCAGCCATCTTTGCCGTCTCCATTCTTATAGATAAATCGCCCGCTACGCTCTTTGCCGGATTGGGTGCTTCGGCGGCGGTGCTGATGTTGGTTTTCAAAGACAGTATTTTGGGATTCGTGGCTGGCATACAGCTTTCTGCCAATGAGATGCTGCGTATCGGTGACTGGATTGCTTTGCCCAATGGGGGAGCGAATGGTATCGTCAAAGAGATTACCCTCAATACGGTGAAGATACAAAACTGGGATAACACAATATCTACCATTCCGCCTTATACCTTAGTGAACGGGTCTTTTCAGAACTGGCGCGGCATGCAGGAGAGTGGCGGCCGTCGTGTGGATAAGAATATCTATCTCGACATGACCACATTGAAGTTCTGCACTCCTGAGATGTTGGATGCCATTCGAAAGGAAGTGCCTTTGATGGCGGACTATCAGCCGGCGGAAGGAGAGGTGCCTACTAATGCACAACTCTACCGTGTTTACATCGAACGCTATCTTTGTAGCCTACCTGTTGTAAATCAGGATCTGGACTTGATTATCAGTCAGAAGGAAATGACAACTTACGGAGTTCCTATTCAGGTTTATTTCTTTTCCCGGAATAAGGTGTGGAAAGAATATGAGCGTATTCAGTCTGATATATTCGACCATTTGCTGGTAATGGTACAGAAGTTTGATTTGAAATTGTATCAGTATTCGGATTAATAAATGAGCCGGAAATCTGCCCATACAGGTAGGTGATCGCTGTAACCATCCTGGTACTTCATTCCGTAGTAAGTGCGGAATGGCTTTACATCGCCATACTTTTTATCATCCGTCAATAGGAAAGAAGGACGAAAAATATCGGCTTTGCTTTCACAGGTACAAAAGTCTGCATCCGGCTGGAGAAGCGTGCCGGAGACAATGATATGGTCCAATAAACCCCATTCGCCCTGATATTTATAACTACCGAAACCTTTTTGTGTAGCGGCCTTACGGGCAAGTAAGTGATAAAATCTTTGTGGTTGCAGACTGTTTTTGTTTTGAGGTGGCGCTTCTGCCGAGACTATTTTGCTGACCGATGCATTATCGGGATAATCGTTAAAGTCTCCCATGATAAGAATTTGCGGATGATACCGATGGAGATAGACGCTGTCTGCCGCAGCTTTCAACTGCCGGGCAGCATGCAGACGGTAAGGTTCGCTTCCTTTGGCACCTCCTGAACGGGACGGAAGATGAACTACAAAAACATCCAGTGTATCGTGGTTTAATAACATCCCATAAACGTGTAGTATATCCCGTGTAGGGCGAAATTTCTTTTTACCGGATGTATGAGGTATGGGGATTCCCTGATAGGAAATCAGTTTGAAACGGTCCCGTTGGTAAAGCAATGCCACATCGATTCCTCGCTGATCGGGTGAGTTAGTCATCACATAGCGATATCCGGCTTCCCGAAGAACCGAGCGCTGAGTCAGGTCGCGTAATACACTGTCATTTTCCACTTCACAGAGGGCAACAAGTGCTGGTGGAGTCCAACCGCCTGCGGCTGTGATGGTGCGGGCTATGTTATCCAGCTTCTTTTTATATTTTGTATAATTCCAGTGGCGTACTGCGTCAGGTAGGAATTCATAGTCATTTTTTAGCGTATCGTGGCGGCAGTCGAATAAGTTTTCAACATTATAACTGACAACGCGAAAAGAGAGGGTGTCCTTTTTCGTTTGTCCGCAAAGAAAGAAAAAAGGAGCGAACAGAAATGAAAAAGTAATATATAATTTAATGTTCATTGAGAGTTGTTTTTTAGTATGATGCCAAGATCATAGATTCATAACATCCTGCATCCGGTGCTGCATCCTGTAGGCGGGAGTGTCCATTTCTGTCAATTGGGTAGGTGTTTGCATCCTCTTTTCTTCCCCAATTAATGGCTTTGGATTTTTTACCAAGATTAAAATTGTATTCCTGTGTACGGTTATCCATCAGCATGAAATTATCATCCTTTTCCCAAATAACATTGACTATCTTGTCATTCTCTTCTTCTATCGAGTTGATGAGGCAGTGTGAGAAGTAATAATTGAAAGCTATATTCTCATTTTTAGAGCGTCCTCCGTTAATTTCGTCTGTGCCCGAACCCGCAATAATACAATTACGGAAAATAGCCGATGAAAGCGGATATGCAGTGTCATCCTGTTCATTCCGCACTTGCAATGCCGCCCCTTTCCGTACATTCCAACTAAAGTAATTTGCCAGTGTACAGTGGGTAAATGTATAATCTCCCCCTAACAGACTGACGCAGCTTTCTCCCGCATTACTAATCTCACTGTTTCCTACCGCTACCTGACACGACGTCAACTCCAGTCCATTGCCCGATACTTGCCGTATGATAGAGGATTCCAATGTCAGTTTCCTGCGGTCTGTTATCGAAGAATCGCAACGAATGCCGAAACTACCACCGTGAATATCCGCATAGACCAGATGATTTTCATAACTGGTTTTGTAAAAACGTAAGCCTCCCCATTGTCCCGGTAACCGGTCATAAGGAAGATAGGGGAACATCCGGTCTGTACGATCTCCCCGGAAAACAACCGGAGCGGAAAGGGTACCTTCTACTGACAGGCGTCCGTGTACCTGCATTCCTGCCTTGCCGTGGAAATACAAACGGGTGCCTGCTGCAAGTGTTAAGTGTGCATCCGGAGCAACACTGATACTGTCATAAATCAGTATCGGACGTTGGGATGTAATCAAGGTATCTTTTTCAATTACTTTTCCCCGGAAAGTAAAAGCATCTTGTGCGTATGCTTGCAATTTTACTTCTTGCCGGATGCCATTCAGTTGAAAAAGAATAGAGTCTTTTATGAATCTGATGTCGGCATTGTCTTGTTGAGGCAGGGTCGCTTCTACAAAAATATACAAGCTGTCTTCGCCTGCAATTTCTATATCGGAGAATTGATTTCCCTTTATGCCATCCACATTGATGCGAAAACCAGATTTTCCGGCATCGGCAAGAATTATGGAAGATATTAACAATGCTTTCTTATTCGGGTTGTATACTTTCAGTTGACGGGTGGATGTGGGAATGCCAGCGAGAACAGTATCCATGCATAGCGTATCCTGCGAGAAGCAAAGTGTATGCTTCGGGTCGGATGAATAATCGTCCATGTCGTCACAAGCGTTGAAGGACAACAGGAAGAATATAGGGAATAGATATATGAGGCGCAGGGCTTTTAATCTCATGCCGTTATCGGGTTTTTACTAAATAACGGGGGGGGAGGGTTTTTATTATATGATTTAAAATGAAATCTAAAGGAATAATTAAATATTTGCTAAGTGCTTAATATATAGATGGATATGATTGGCGGGCGATTTTTATAATATCAAAAGTTGGCTTAACTTGGAAGATTTTTGAATGCTTTTGTTTTAATAATAAACCGCTGGATAACAGTGAATTGCTTCTGTAAAATAGGGGTGGATAAAAAACGTTCGTTTAATGTGCACAAAGATAAAGGGTATTTTTGAGATGAACAAGATGTTTAATAAAAATATTTGCTTTTAAAGCTATTTTTATAAGTATATTATTGATTATCAGTATTGTATTATTGGTGATAAATATATTTAATATCTTTTCCTTTTTATAGTTTTTGGCATCTGAACTTTGTGTTCAACATAGTGCACATTAAACGAACGATTAAAAGACATTATAGCTCCATTAATCTCTTCGTTAATCTCTTTTTCACATAACTGTTTCACTGCTTTTTGACCGTGATGGCGAAACGCTTTGAGATAATATGAATGCAACATAAGTTCTTAAAAATAACTGCATTACATAAATTAATCGGTAAGTATTTCACTACTCCGGTGTCCCCAAAGAATATTCTGACGTGAACATCACTTCACATTCTCCGCATCTTCACTGGTTTGCAGTGCGTGTCACCTATAGCCGTGAGTTAGCTTTGAAAGCTTTTCTCGACGAGGAAAAGATTGAGAATTTCATACCCATGCGTCGCGATTATATTGTGAAAAAGGGTCGTCGCATTCGTAGGCTTGTTCCTGCCGTGCATAATCTTGTTTTCATTCGCTCTACTCGCAAGCGTATCGATGCCTTAAAGGACAAAGCCGGTATGAATATCCCCATGCGCTATATCATGGATCGCGAACAGCGTCTCCCCATTGTCATTCCCGACAGTCAGATGCGCAGCTTCATTCTTGTTGCTGGTACCTATGAGGAATCGATTGTTTATGTGGAACCAGCCGAACTTCAACTGATAAAAGGTCAGAAAGTGCGCGTTATAGGCGGTGTTTTCGAAGGAGCTGTGGGGGAGTTCGTTCGTATTCGTCGCGACCGTCGTGTAGTTGTGAATATTGAAGGGGTTATGGCTGTTGCCACAACGTTTATTCACTCTTCACTGGTAGAGCCTATAGCCGACTAATTTCAGTGTTATAAATCATAAATCATAATTAAATATATGAGTGATCAAGTTTCATCCTTATTTTCCCTGGCTCACAGTCTTCTCACTCTGGGGCAGGATGACCGTCCGATTTATGTCGATGATTTCACCCGTCTGAATCGTGATGTTTATGAATCAGCCCTGAACTCGTATGGAAAGCATGGCTCTACTCCTGAAGCTGAAGCTGAGTTGTGTTTAGGTCTTTTGGTGGCCTTCAATGCCACAATGTATGATAATGGGCATAAACAGGAATATATTCAGAAGGTTCTGGATCGTAGTTTTGCAGTGCTTCCCACACTAAAGCCTTCGCTCCTGAAAGTCCGTCTGCTGACTTATTGTTATGGTGAAGTATATGAAGAAAAATTGGCTGAGGAAGCACATGCCATAATTTCAACTTGGGAAACATCCCGATTGAATTTGGAGCAAGTGGAGATAATTGAGGAATTGCAATATATTGAGGAGAATCCTTATCCTTTTGAGGAAGTTGATTTATTATAAAGATGTTCTCTGGGAATAAAAGTCTGTCGTAAAATATGATTGATGCTACAGATAAAATGATGTGTTGCGGTTGCAATGCATGTGGTGCTGTATGTGCTCATGATGCGATTATTTTTAAAACGGATATTGAAGATTTTTGGTATCCAGAAGTAGACAAGGACAGGTATGCAATAATGGCGAAAACATATACAAGCAAGGGGGCTATCTTGGAGGGCGTTAAAATAGGGCGCTAGCTGATTATTAAAATAATGCTGAATGTCTGTATCCGATAACAACAAGCGCATAGCAAAGAATACCTTTTTTCTTTACATCCGGCAATTGTTGGTAATGGCGGTAGGTTTGTACACGGTTCGTGTAATACTTGCTGCATTGGGCGAAGAGGATTATGGTATTTACAATGTGGTAGGTGGATTCGTGGCCATGTTTAGTATCTTATCCGGTGCCTTATCTGTAGCCATCAGCCGTTTTATAACTTATGAGATGGGGCAGCCGGATGTCACTACTTTCCGTTTGCAACGGATTTTCTCCTCTTCGCTTGTCATACAGGTTGTTATAGGGCTAATTATTTCTTTGTTGATAGCCACGTTTGGAGTATGGTTTGTTGAGAATAAGATGGTGATACCTTCCGAGCGCTTGGACGTTGCACTCTACGTGCTATTATTCTCCACGTTGAGTTTCTTTATCAATTTACTCAGTGTCCCTTACAATGCATTGATTATTGCCCGTGAGCAGATGAAGGCATTTGCTTATATCAGTATTCTGGAGGTCGTTTTAAAGTTGTTAGTGGCTTATTTGCTCATGATTACATCATCAGACAAATTAATGCTTTATGCTTTTTGTATGGTAGTGGTTTCTTTGATTGTTCGTAGTGTTTATACTATTTATTGCAAACGCAATTTTGAAGAGTGCCGTTTTGTGCGAGGATTCGACAAGAAACTGCTTTCCAAGATGTTTGCATTTTCCGGTTGGGCATTTTTAGGCAATGGTGTTGTTGTTTTGAAAGAGCAAGGAAGTAGCGTACTTTTAAACCTGTTCGGCGGACCGGCTGTGAATGCTGCGCAGGGAATTGCGATGCAAGTGAATGCCGCCGTGTATAGTTTCGTTTCCAATTTCATGATTGCATCTAACCCACAAATCACTAAGAACTGTGCAGCCGGAGATTTGAATTCTATGCACTCCCTTATAATCCGGAGTGAGAAGTACGGTTTTTGTATCTTGTTGATAATCCTTCTTCCACTTTGTGCCGGCATTAATTATGTACTGAGGTTATGGCTCGTTGATGTCCCTGCTCACACGACAAACTTCATCGTGCTTATTCTTTTGTATTCGCTTATTGAATGTTTCGTAAGTCCACTTACTACAGGCGTTTTGGCACAGGGGAAAATTAAATCTTTCGAGATAGCACTGACCTTTATCTATTTGGGGAATTTCATCTCTTCGTATATCTGCTTGAAGATTGGTATGGCTGTCGAATCGGTTTTCGTGCTCAATATCATATTTAAGTTTTTCGTGCTTGTGGCACTGCTTTTGCACTCGCGTTCGAAATATTCTTTTCCCATCGCCCGCTTTTTTAGGGAGTGCTTATTGCCGTCATTGTTAGTATTCCTTGTTTCTGCACTTTTCGTTTATGTCTTGCCCGGAAAGGATACTTCGTCTTTGGGTATTTTTGTCGTGAGAACTCTGGCGATAGCGACTTTTACTTGCGTGGCTGTATTCGTGATCGGTATGGCGAAGAGGGAGCGGCTTTATGTGAAAAAACTCCTGAAGGAAAAAGTTTGTAGTAAGATTTGATATCGTCATTTACGATAAAAAATAAAATATATTAGGAGAAACAGATTATGACTAAAACAATTGAAATTACGAAAATTGTCGCAGTGGATGACACTATCAAGTATGAAATACATGACCATACGGGATTACACCTCTTAAAAAATGAGAAGGTTGAGGCGTGGGTGAAATATTATAATGCGGAAAGCTTCGGCTTCTCTCCGGAAGGTCTTCCTGAATCAATACTGGCAATACCCGTTACACTTTACCTGATACCTGTGACATGGTTTTATGGTGTGAAACTTGTCGTGCCTTCAATAGACAAGACGCTTTACGATGACCTTTCCACAATTTATGCCGCTTATTCTAAAATTTATGGTCCTTTCAAAGAAGAATGGCGTGGCAAAGTGACGGCTAAAACCGTCGTAGAGAATAAAATGCCCGAAAGCCGTTTCGACAATATTGTCTTTTTTTCGGGAGGTGTTGATGCACTACATGCGGGGATAGACAATCTTGGAAAGAGAAGTGTTCTTGTGAGTGTGCCAAGTATAGAGAGCGTGGAAAAGACTAAAAAAGAAAATTCAGGGTGGGATTTTCTTAATGCCAAGTCACAGCTTATACGTGAGTTTTCCGCCATTTCAGAAAGTGATTGGCTTTTGATCACAAACAATTTCCTTGTGAATATTTTCGATGATGCGAGGATACAGTACGACTTGAAGAATTCCTTTAATCTCAACAGCGAGGCATTTCTTTTTGATGGATGGTTTGGCATAAAATACTTGAATAATATTCTTTCTGCTGCACCTTTCGCTTATGCCATGGGCATAAGTAACCTGATATTGGGTTCTGCATTTGAGCAGTTGGAGGATAATCTCGCTAGTAATTTGGATGGCGCGAATCCGGAATTGTCGGATTCCATTAGGTTCGCTGGCGTCTTTTTCGGGGAGCAGGATGGGCTTTATACGCGTCGTTCCCGAAAGGTGAAGAATATCTTGGAGTGGTGCATTGCACGTGGTAAAAAGACAAGGCTATGGACTTGCTTCGCTGACAGCACTGAGCAGTGCTGTGTATGTACCAAGTGCGTGAGGACGCAGCTTAATATACTGTGTGCGGGCGAAAACCCTGTGGATTGGGGGTTTGCAAACTTCAATGAAAAGAACTTTTCGCGCCTTGTACGTTCCTATTGCTATCATGATCGGAACTTGTGTTGGCTTTGGGACATTGTGGATTCAATCGATGATTCTACAATTTATCCATGCTGTGATAAGTTACTGCACTGGCTCAAGAAGGTAGGGTATAAGAGATATTCCAAGAGGGCTCGGTTCGTTAGCAATGTGCCGAGAATTCTCAAACTTCACAGATATCCGCATTATGTGAAGGTTGTACTCCTGAAAGTTACAGGGAAAGGGCACATGTGAAACTGTTCAATGAGTTTATGTGGGGTTACAGTTGTACAATAAATATTCTATATCCATAGACAATAAATATGGCCGTGAAGACTTTTCTGAAGAGAAACATTAGGCGAATGATGAACTTATTTGCTCCAATGACTGTGGCTAATATTACGGAATTAGCTCCGAACGAATTGTTGAGAGGACGCTTTGCATTGGTGACAGGGGGGACAAGCGGCATTGGTTTTGCCATTGCCGAAGCTTTCCTGAAGGCTGGTGCTTCAGTGGCCATAACGAGCCGTCGTGCTATGAGTGCCACTGAAGCCGTTACGAAGTTACGGCAGGTATGTGGTGTGGACGAGTGTCGAATCTTAGGCTTTGAGATGGACAATTCCAAGGTTACACAGTTGCATGAGAATTTGCGACGAATAACGCAGGCATTGGGTAAAATCGATATACTCGTGAATAATGCCGGAGTACTCGGTGCCGACTCAGAGGAACAGTGCTATGACATTGTACTCGATACCAATCTTAAAGGTGTTTTCTACCTCAGTCGAGAAGTGGCACGCTACATGAAGGACAACAACATACGTGGCAATATATTGAACATAGCATCATCATCAAGTTTGCGACCAGCTACTTCGGCTTACGCCTTAAGCAAGTGGGGAGTACGAGGATTGACTCTTGGTTTAGCGAAGTCCCTTGCTCCATACGGGATAGTGGTCAATGGTATAGCTCCGGGGCCGACTGCTACGCCGATGCTGCTGGGCGATGATACGGATAATATCGCTCGTTCCCGAATTTCTTCCGGACGTTTTGCTATGCCGTGCGAAATAGCCAATATGGCAGTCGTGTTGGTGAGCGATATGGGACGTACTATTGTTGGTGACATCGTTTATATGACTGGTGGAGCAGGAGTCGTGACGTTCGATGACGTAGATTATTCATTTTAAAATCCAATGTAGTATATGGACGGAAAATATTATAGCAATGAACGCAGCATACAAATACTTATTTCTTTGCTGAAACAGCACGGTATAAAAAAATGCGTGCTTTCTCCAGGAGCAACAAACATAACGTTTGTTGCAAGTCTTCAGCAGGATAGTTATTTTGAACTTTATTCATCCGTAGATGAACGTAGTGCTGCATATATTGCCTGCGGCTTGGCAGCAGAATCGGGCGAACCAGTTGTGTTAAGTTGTACGGGTGCAACAGCTTCTCGTAACTATTTGCCGGGACTCACAGAGGCTTATTACCGCAAATTGCCTGTGTTAGCTGTGACCAGTACGCAAGATATCACCCGGATAGGTCATCACATCGCCCAAGTTATTGATCGCCGTCAAATGCAAAATGATGTAGCATTACTAAGTGAATATATTCCTGCTACTTGTAACGATAGGGATGAATGGAGTAATACGGTGAAAATAAATCGTGCTTTACTGGAACTTCATCACCGTGGAGGAGGACCTGTTCATTTAAATTTAGAAACAACTTATAGCTGTGATTATTCGGTGAGAGAATTACCAAAGGCACACATGATTAAGCGCATCTGTGCAAGTGATGAATACCCTGAATTGTTCGAAGGTCGGATTGCCGTTTTCATTGGTTCTCACCAAAAATTTACAGAGGCTGAAACTGTTGCACTTGATGCATTTTGCGGAACATACGATGCGGTGGTGTTCTGTGATCATACAAGTGGATATAAGGGCAAATATCGTGTACCTATTTCTATTCTTTCTTCTCAGGAAAAAGCTTATTGCAGTTTGATTGATATTGATTTGTTGGTACATATAGGTGAAATCTCCGGAGGATATATCGCTATGCGTCCCAAGGTTGTTTGGCGTGTCAATCCGGATGGAGAGTTACGGGATACTTATCATAAACTGACCTGTGTGTTCGAAATGAAAGAACAGACATTTTTCGAACATTATGTCAATAATCCGTCCACTGTACATCACACATATCTGGATACTTGCATGAATGAGTTGAAGGCTACATGGGCAAAAGTTCCTGATACACTTCCTTTTTCTAATGTTTGGATTGCTCAGCAGACAGCGTGTCGAATTCCAGAAAACAGTGTACTTTTTCTCGGCATTCTTAATACATTGCGTACATGGAATTATTTTGATATTCCTGATACGGTGTATGGCTATGCCAATACAGGAGGATTCGGCATTGACGGTTATATATCTTCGTTCATAGGGGCTTCATTGGCGCATCCTGATAAGTTGTATTTCTGTGTAGCAGGTGATCTTGCTTTCTTCTATGACATGAATGTGGTTGGTAACCGGCATGTAGGTCGAAATATTCGTATACTATTGGTGAATAATGGTAAAGGCACAGAATTTCGTAATTACATACATTCTGGCTCGGCTTTTGGAGAAGAAGCAGACAAATTTATAGCGGCAGGGGGGCACTATGGTAATAAGTCTCACTGTTTGGTAAAGCATTATGCCGAGGATTTGGGATATGAATATTTATCGGCTGATAGCAAGGAAGAGTATTTGAAGAATCTTGAGCGTTTCCTTACCCCTGATGTGACGGAACATCCGATGTTGTTTGAGGTGTTCACTGATAATGAGAATGAGAGTGAGGCTATAAGAATAATAAATAACCTGAATGTATCGGCCACAGGAGTGTTGAAGAATACGGTGAAAAGTATAGTGGGCGAAAGAGGAAAAGAAGTTATCAAGAAAATGCTAGGAAAGTGAAAGAACGGGCAGCATGGTTTGGGGGTTTACGTGGTGTAGTTATTCTTAATGTTTGCTCGTAAAATGTGCCTTTTGCTACTTATAAGTGATTTATGCATGATTATAAATAATAGTTCAATCTAAAAAAAGATGTTATTTAATTCTTTTGAGTTTTTGTTCTTTTTACCGATAGTCTTCTTGTTCTATTGGTTTGTATTTAAACGATTGAAGTGGCAGAACCTTTTTCTGGTAATTGCCAGTTACGTGTTCTATGGTTGGTGGGATTGGCGTTTTTTGATACTTATCGCCCTTACCACGTTTTTTAGTTATATCAGTGGGCGGCTCATTGTTCAGTATGAAGGACGACGAAAGATTCAGAAAGCTGTCAGTGGTACCAACATCATACTAAATCTTTCTATTCTTGGTGTATTCAAATACTACAACTTTTTTGCGGAAAATTTTGCTGTTCTGTTCCGCAATATAGGTTGGCAAGTGGATTGGGTGACGTTAGATATCCTTTTACCCGTGGGTATCAGTTTCTATACATTTCAGGCATTGAGCTACAGCATTGATGTTTATCAAAAGAAACTACCGGTTTGTAAGGATATTATTTCCTTTTTTGCTTATATCAGCTTCTTTCCGCAGTTGGTGGCTGGACCGATTGAACGTGCCACAAACCTGTTGCCACAGTTCTACAAGTCGCGCACATTCGACTATGCACAAGCCGTAGATGGCTGTCGGCAAATGCTTTGGGGATTCTTCAAGAAAATAGTAGTGGCGGACAATTGTTCCGAAGCTGCCAATGTGATTTGGGGAGACTATTCCAATCAATCCGGATTCACACTACTGTTGGGCGGATTATTTTTTACATTTCAGATTTATGGTGACTTCTCCGGTTATTCGGATATTGCTATTGGCACGGCGCGTCTGTTTGGCATCAATCTGATGCGTAATTTCAATTTTCCTTATTTCTCACGTGACATTGCAGAGTTTTGGCGTCGTTGGCATATCTCACTGACTACCTGGTTTCGTGATTACATTTACATACCTCTTGGTGGTAGTCGTTGTGTACGTTGGAAAGTAATGAGAAATACACTAATTATTTTCCTTGTCAGTGGGTTTTGGCATGGTGCAAACTGGACGTTTATTACTTGGGGAGCTTATCATGCACTGCTTTTCTTCCCACTTATGCTTTGGGGAAAGAACCGGAAATATACAAACAGTGTAGCTGCCGGACGATTCTTGCCTTCTGTGAAAGAGTTTGGTCAGATGCTTTTCACTTTCTTGCTTGCATTGATTGGTTGGATTATTTTTCGGGCAGAGAATATAGGTCAGGCATGGGATTATCTTGGTAGAATGTGTTCATCATCACTACTGGATATTTCCATACGATGGGGAAAGTCAGCCTTGCTTTATATAGTACTTCTTGTCATCGTAGAGTGGTTTCAACGTGACAAGCAACACGCATTGCAGATTACTGGGAAGGGAATATTACTTTATACTCCAGTGAGATGGATAATCTATTTTACGATTATACTATTTATTCTCCTTTTTGCAGGTGGCCAAACTGATTTTATTTATTTTCAATTCTAACTAAATAATGAAGCAATTTATGAAGCGAGGGGCGCTGTTTACGTTACTCCTCTTGTTAGTCTGTGCGGGGATAGAACTGTATTTATTGACTGTTCTGAATGAATACTCCTACAAAAAACAATATGTAGAACAACATAGCGAAGATATACAATTACTTATTTTAGGCCATTCTCATGTCGCAAACGGCATAAATCCTAAACTTTTAGATATTGGAGCCTTCAATATGTCAAATCAAGGCAGGACTACTTACTATGATGCGGTTTTGGCAGAACGTTACATTCCTCAACTGAAGAATCTTCAATACGTAATATGGCCTTTAGGATATAATTTTCAATATTCAAGCTATCGTTATCCATGCATTCATCGTAAAGATGTAGACTATGCATCTTCTTATAAATGTATGTATGAGAAGTATATGAATATCCCTTACGACATTTCGGGCATTTATTGGTCGGAACTGCTTCATTCAAAATTGAATTATGGGCGAAGGATGTTCTCTTCTTCGAAAAACTTTTTTGCAAGTGGAATTTGCGATACATTAGGTTTTGAAGGTTTGGATATAGCAAAGCGCAATTTGACTTGGCAAACAGAAAAATTACCTTTTGAAGTTGATTATAAGAATTCGAATGCTGACCTTGCCTTAGCTGAGAATTTATCGTGTATGAAAAGAATAGCTAAGGTTTGCAAAGATACTCATGTGACACTAATAGTGGTTTCCACTCCTTGTTATAAAACATATCTGGAGTTAACAACTCCCAAAGGATTAAAAGAAATGCAAGATTGCATAGATTCCATGAAATCAGTGAATCCAATGTTGGAATACTATAATTACATCAATGATGATCGTTTTGTGGAAGAGGATTTTTTTAATTCCTGCCACCTTTCTATTGTTGGAGCTAATAAATTCACGCGTATCATTGCTACAGAGTGTTTGCAGCGTTGATTACTATGTTAATTAAGATTGGAAAATGATAGCTTAACTTAGTAAATAAATATAGGTAGAATTGCACTAAGACAGCCCTACCTATATAATAAAATATGCGTTTTTACGTTTTATAAATCACTGTATGTTGTTTTCGCATCAAAGCACGGACACGCCTTATGAACCGATTTGCTGAGCTGATAATGCCCCAGTATTTTTGCCTTCGGATAGTCTGTTTTCAATTGTCGTAGTAGATCAAGCAACGAGCATTTCTGTGCATACGTCCTTGTATCAGCCGGTTGTCCTTCCTCATTGAGTCCGCCTTCGTAACAGATACCGATGCTTTTATCATTCCATCCTGTAGCGTGCGCACCGATTTGATGAACCGGACGACAGATATGTACTTCACCGTCACGCGTGATATAGAAGTGATAACCGATGCTTGCAAAACCTCTTGTCTGATGACAACGGCGAAGAGCTTCTACAGAAAAAATTCTGTCACAGCGTGTCGCTGAACAATGAACTATCAGGAGGCGTACCTCCCGATAGTTCTGATAAAAACTGCCTGCTTTCATGTCGTTATACCATGCAGGCATTGAGTCCCAGCACTCCTGCCAAAGCAGATGCCACGGCAATTACAACTTTGATGATAACACTCCAGGTTGATTTTGATTTTTTTTCCATACGAATTGTAATTTAGTGATTAGTTATAAGTGATATGTTATCCCAGCGGATCGTCTTCGAGTCCTCCTTCACCGCCAGTGTCGCCACCACCACCATCAGGTTTTCCACCTGAATTTGAAGAACCGGAAATATCTACAGTGGTCTGCCCCGCCTTCTGGGCTTTGAGCAATGCACGCGTTGCTGCACGTGTAGGTACGGGTGAGAAACTCATTCCGGCAAAGATGTCCTTCAGGTCCTCTCCGGGAACAAATTGGATATTTACTCCGGTGATATTGGCAGCCGTGAATTTTTCGGCCGTGTCTGCCGCACGACTGTTGATTTGTAACCGGAATTTTCCCAGGTCTCCGAAGTCCACCTGTTTGCCGGCTCTCAGGCCTCCAATCATATTTTCCACAGTGGAGATGATTACGGCGGCAACGTCCGCTCTACTAACGGTGGTCTGGCTTGCTACCTGCTGTCCCAACTCTTTTAGAGTCAGTTCTCCGGTGATTTGTGACTTGGCATAAGCCTTGGGCTCTTCATCCTGCTTTTGAGGATTCTTGAGCATTGCAATACTGTAATTCAGTGGCATAAGCGATGAATTAAAAGTTAATAATTAAAAATTGGACTTTTGTCAGGGAAGGGCTTCCCCTTCTTTCCGACAAGTCAAAGATACGACGTCTGACAGGTGTGAAAATGAGTGACATTGAGAGGTGATAAACCTGCTTCAGTATGAGTGATATCTGATGACTTTTTAGTACTTTTATAGCATATAAAGAATCTAAATAGTTATCGGAAAATGAAGAAAAATGTGAGTGATCAGGAATTGGATGTTGCTATTGAAGAATGGTCGGTGCGCCCTTACTCCAAGAGTGAATTGGCGCGTGCTTATGCACCCGAAATAGGAGAGCGTTCCGCGCTCAACCGTTTGTCTCGCTGGATACGTTTTAATGCGGTATTGTATTCCGCTTTGCTGGCAACCGGTTATCGACCAACCCAGCAGATTTTTACATCTAAACAAGTCTGCCTGATTTTTGAGTATTTGGGAAGACCTTGAATAAGTTGGGAGTTTAGAGTTTTATGCTTGCGGCTTTGTTGCCGCTCACTTGTGCAAGTGTTGGCTGACGGAGCCGCAAGCATCGGGCTTCGCAGCCACAAATGCAAGTACCTTTACTCTCCACTCTCAACTTCTTTAAGCTGTTCCAGCCAGGGATTCTGGTCTTTAGCCATGATTTTGCCTTGCGTTTCCGCCACGATCTGCTCTTCTGATTCGCGTTCATCGTAGCGCCCGCAAGCCTGACGGACATACAGTACGCTTCCCGTCTGGCACAGGTCTTGGTCGCGAACTTTCAGCATATCAAGTCGGGTGTAACTCCGGTCCTGTTCCTTGATTCGGGAGATGGAGAAAATAAAATCGGCAAGGTTGGCCCAGTTGGCACTTCCCGAAATGGTGTACATATCTATGTCTTCCAGTTCGTTTTTTCCGTTCTGCTTTTTCAGGCTGCGCGGATGTGCCACGATGATTACCCAAATGTTGTTGTTGCGTCCCCATGCCTGCATTTGTGTCAGCATGGCTTTTATGGCTTGCGTTTCGGTGCTGTAGCGTCCCGTTTCCATTTCCATGAAGAGGTACGGGTCGATAATCAGATATTTCAGAGGAGCTGTCCGTCGCACTCTGTCTGCCCGTGCAATGATATTGGTCGGGGTAGGAGAGACTTCGTGCAGGTCGAGGTGCACCATGTGCGTGTTCAGGAAACTGACTATGGGTTGTAACTGCTCGCGGGTGTAATTGGCTGTGTTTACTTTGCCCAACATCAACTGGATGAGATGGGCGATATGCTTGTTCTTATCAGGCACTTCAAAAGATAGATAGCAGACGTAACGTCCGGTTTTGGCCATCAACCGGCAGGTGAGGTCGTTCAGGAAATCGGTCTTTCCGCTGTTGGGCTTCCCGGTGGTGATTATCAGTCCGCCTTGATCGGTGGGATGAAAAATGTGATCCGTCAATGGTCCGTATCCCACGTCGTAGCCGTGGTCGTATTCTCCATGCAGGGCGTCTAGAATTTCGTTAGTCCGTTCGCTTACGGTGATGATGTCTGAGGTGTGTTGCGCCTCTGCCGATTCGATGATTTCGCGCACCACATTGCTGCCATAGGTAGCAAGTACATCGGATATGTCCTTGCAGTCGCCTGGCAGAGTGGTGAGCAGGCTGCGGGCTCCGAAATAGTCGGTAAGGTGTTTGATAAGCGTACGTCCGGGCAAGTCCCGGTCTCCACAAATCACGATGTCACGAACCTGATCCAGCCAAGGTTCGAAGGCTTCGAAGGTTTTGGCTAAATCGCTGGCAGCCCCGTTGGGGACACTGATAGCATAGGGGTAACCGGTTTCTAGCAGAGTAAGTACATCTTTTTCGCCCTCGGTGACAATCAGTCGTGGAATATGCTCTTCGGATACCCGTAGAGGATTGATACAGTCGATATTATAAGGTGCGCAAGGTGTGGTTGGTGAGTCCTGGCTCCAGAACTTGGTATAACAGACGGGATTTTCTGTACCGATTGCGTTTCCGTCGCTTGTTGTCTTAACAGTCGACGGATCACACGAACGATATTTGGCATTTACAGGTTGTCCGTTCACATAGTTTACGTATGCGATGCAGTGATACTGGGTTCCGATGGATTTTTTCTCATCGTCCTTGCCATAGCAGCGGTGTGTGAGACATCCGATATGAGCTTCGATTGCTTTTTCCAACGAAATGCCTTGGTCTGCGAGGTACCGTCTTGCTGCCAACTGATCTTGATCATTCGTTTCCAGATCATTGGTCAAGGATTTAATTCTGGAAAATACTTCGGGAGAGAGCTTTTTATAATCTTCGGGAATCATGGGTACTTCCGATGTGCTTTTTCCGTTGATTGTTGAGCTGCTGCATGCTGCATCATTTCCTTTACCGGTGTAGCGGGTAACTTTGCTTGTTCCTGCATAGTTTACGCCGGTGTTGCCGGTAAATGATGAATCGCTGTACGGCCGTTCTTCCCAGAAGTCCTTCAGCTTTCCGTTGAAGTCACATCCGGTGTAGAAGCAGTGGAAGGCTCCGGTTTTTTTAGAAATTGAAAGATGTTTTTTCCCGCATTTGGGACATTCGGCAACGAAATTCTGTCCCGCGTTCTTACGTTCGGGAAAGTCAGAAAGATAATAAAATGGTTTCATTATGATTTTTGATTTATAAATTATGATTTATGTAGATTTTATAAGCAGAACTATCTCAATTCTCCTCCTTCCGGAAGGAGGAGTCCCTGTAGGGGGAGGTGGTAGGTAAAACCCATTCCTTGCTCAGCACATTCCAAACCGCATTTCCGGAAGGTCTTGCTTCTGCATCAGCAGGAATATTCACCGATCCTTCATCCTTGTCGTCGTAGAATCTCATTCCCGTCTCCGGGTCTGTCCATTCAAATTCATTGACCGGATGATTGTCGCGTTGATTCTTCTTCGTTTCCAGGGCCACCTGTTCCCGCTTCTGTCTGCTGCCTCGTGCTGCATCATTCAGTAAATGTTGACCGTGCGCTGACTTCAGCAGATTACTCAACCAGCAAAGTCGTCCGGTATGGTTTGATTTCATAAACCGTGCCTGTCCTGCGAAATAGGGAATCAGCAATTCGTTGACCAGATAGACCAGATTCTCGCACGCGTGCTTTCGGGTAAGTCCTTCATGCATTTGGAACCAGTTGATGAGTGGTGTCAATACCTGCGCCTTTTGTGACGAATTCTCATTAATGAGATGGAAAAACTCTTTGGCGACAGCCAAAGATTCTTCTGTAATAATATCTTTCTTCGAAGATTTATCTTCTAAAGTTGCTTCGCCTTCAGGCGAAAGCTCTTCGTCAGAAGAGTTCCCTTTAGTATATATATTATATATATTATCCACCGCAAGAGTTTGCGCAAAAGCTTGTGGTAAATTTAGTGATGATTGGGATGTTTTGCTATCCTCTTTTGTCTCTAATTTAGAATTCTCCTCATGACAGAGTGGAGAATAAAAGGCTTTTATTTGCTTTTGCCCCTCGTTCACAATGAACTTGAAAGATTGACTTGCCTTTACAGCTTCGATGAGCGATTGAGTGGTGGAAAATCTCAGTGACATCTTGATATCGTAGAAGTTCTCTACCGGATAGATGTGCTTGTCATTCATGTAAGCAGTCAGTCCGAGATACAGATCGAGCAGCTTGGGTATAGTGGAGTCTGTTATTTTTCGACTTCTCCATATCTTGATTGTCTTTTGCAGTTCCGTAATGGAAATGGTTTGTTTGAGTGGCTTCATTGCTTGTTATTTTTAAATCTGCGGTGAAGGTATTGAGAAAGAAATTAGCAGCGTTACCACCATGTTGGTACTCTGTGTTAAATATTAACATTAATTTAAAGAAGAATATGAAAAAAGTAGTTTACACTTACAAAACTTTGGGCGATAGCATTGCCCTTCTTTGTAATGTTTCTGACATTACGATTCAAGAACTCTGTGCAAATTGTGAAATCAGTAAACGTACTTATTACCAGGTAATAGCTGGCGAGATGTTAGTATAAGTTATTATATACGTATCTTCCGCTATTTGCGGGAGAATACGGATGAAGAGCAGTATGATGAATGCCGCTATACAATGGAAAAATACCTGATGGATGCATGGTTTAGATGAAATTTTATCGTAACTTTGTAATCTAAGCAAGCAACCGGAATATATATGGAACAGCAAAGACGACTTTATCCGATAGGAATACATGCTTTCTCGGAAATTCTCAGAAAGGATTATCTATATTACAGAATATGTTTATCGAATGACGCATTCAGACTTAAAATATATATTTTTGAGCCGCCCTCGCCGTTTTGGTAAAAGCTTGCTTACCAGTACACTGCATTTTTATTTTGAAGGTCGTAAGGAATTGTTTGAGGGGCTTGTTATTGATAAGCTGGAGATTGAATGGACCCGTTATCCGGTGCTCATTTTGACGTGAGCTTGGCGAAGCATGTGGATAAGGAGAGGTTGAATACTATGTTGAACTATATGTTGTCCGGATATGAACAAGAATATGACTGTCGCATAGCGGATAGTGATACGAATGTCCGCCTGACGAATCTGATAACATGTGTGTCTGAACAGGTCGGTCGGCAGGTTGTCGTCCTTATTGACGAGTATGATGCTCCACTCCTCGACGTTATGTATGAAGAAAAGAACCTGCCCGTGCTTCGTGATGTGATGCGCAATTTCTATAGCCGATTGAAGGCTTGCTACTCTGGAAGGTTATATGCGATAGAGTTAGAAAACAGGTTGTTGAACTGAACGTATGAACAGATAAAAGAAAGACGAAATCGGGTGGATGTCACCGAAATACTAAACAAGATACTGGGCAGAGCGAACAGGATGCTGAAAGATAGAAAAATTTATTTTGGTGAGATGATGAACACGGCGTTGAACTACATGATTAACGGATGAGAGAAATCGACATGACGGACGTTACGACATTGACAATTTAGAAGCGGAACGCAAGATATGACTTTTGACTATAAGCTGTAAGAATACTCTATTCTTTGGTAGCAAGGAAGGAGGGGAAGTTGCTGTAACTTATTATAGCCTGATAGAAACAGCTAAACTGAATGATCTGTTTCCAATGGATTACTTCACGCATATTTTTCGTCAATTGATGGAGGAAAATAAAGACTATGAAAGTTTACTTCCGGGCAAATTGAACCTTCAAACAATCTAATAAATATTAAGAAATAAAATTCTTCAATAGCTATATCCTTGATTTTTTAGAGAGGGATAAAGCAATTGAGTGCTTACTTATAGCGAAGGTACATGTTTCCTCTGAGAGGGACTTCAGGAAGGTAATAGAAGTATAGTTTGGAATACTGAAAGAAATGGATGTGCTTTTCAATAGAATAACGATATATAGATATTCATTAATAATTAGCTTACGACAATTAAATAATAATGAGAATAGGAATACTTACTCTTCCTCTAATGACTAATTATGGAGGAATTCTCCAGGCTTATGCACTTCAAACTATATTACAGCGGATGGGATATGAAGTTGGTGTAATAACATTGCCTGTTACAAGACGATTACCTTGGTTGCTGATTCCATATTCTTACCCCAAGCGGATGATAAAAAGATATTTGTTCCAAAAAAAAGTAGATATTTTTGTAGAAAGAACATTTAATCGTGAATATCCGATTGTTAGTAAATATACACAATCTTTTATAGACAAGCATATAAAACAAATAAAAGTAAAGAAAATCTCAGATTTATTAGAGAAAGATTTTGATGCAATAGTTGTAGGTAGTGATCAGATTTGGCGCCCTATGTACTATCCCCAGAAAATAGAACAAGCTTATTTGAATTTTACTCATTCTTGGAATATCCGACGAGTAGCTTATGCCGCTTCGTTTGGCACGGAAAACTGGGAGTATTCATTCTTCCAGACTATACATTGTAGAAAACTAATTCGAAAATTTAATGCTGTATCTGTTCGTGAAGATACAGGGAGGGCTTTATGCTCTAGACATTTGAATATAGCAGCCGTGCATGTGGTAGACCCTACTATGCTTTTGACAAAAGAGGACTATATCTCTTTGTTTGAGTTGGTGGATACGCCTCCGAGTAAAGGAAACATGTTGAATTATATTTTAGATGAAACGGAAGAGAGCGATCTGTTTTTGAAGAATATTGCTGCTACTAATGGATGGCTTCCTTTTCGTGTTAATTCAAAAGTAGAAAATCCTAATGCATCTATTTCAGAACGTATTCAGCCCTCTGTAGAACAATGGTTACGTGGCTTTTATGATGCAGAATTTGTAGTAACAGATTCTTTTCATGCTTGTGTTTTTTCTATTATTTTCAATAAGCCTTTTATTGTAATTGGAAATGCTGAAAGGGGACTGACTCGCTTTGAATCACTATTAAGAGTATTTGGACTGGAAGATCATCTTTTGTATCATTTCAGTGATTATAACCCAAATCATTCGTATTCGATAAATGTGAAAGCGTTGAATACAAAACTAGTTCAACTAAGGAATGATTCTTTAAAATTCTTATTAGATTCTTTGCAAAAATGAATTCTCCCAAAATATCAGTTATCGTCCCAGTTTATAAAGCTGAGCAGTATTTACATAAATGTTTAGATAGCTTATTGAAGCAGACATTTACTGATTTTGAAATATTACTAATAGATGATGGAAGTCCTGATTATTCAGGTCGCATTTGTGACGAATATGCCGAAAAAAACAGTCGTATAAGAGTATTTCATAAAAAAAATGGTGGAGTTAGTTCTGCGCGTAATTTAGGACTGGATAATATTTATGGTGATTGGGTTACTTTCGTAGATAGTGATGATTGGGTTGCTGAGTCATATTTGACTGATTTTGGACTTGATAATTCAAATATAGAATTTTATTTGCAGGGGTACAAAGTGATAAAGGACAAAAAAATACTTAGAGTTCATCAGCTTGAATCAAGAAACTTGCCTGGATGGACTTTAGAGGATTTATTTATTGAAGCAGAGAAAAAAGATATAATTAATTCACCTGTATGTAAATTATTTAAGAGTTCTATTTTAAAAAAGCATAAGTTGTATTTCGACCTAAATACATCTTATGGTGAAGATCACTTATTTTCACTAAAATATATGTGTAATATAAAAAATATATGTGTTGTTCCTTCGACATCTTATTTTTATATATATCACGACAATGATTCATTGACTAGAAGATTTGTTCCATATAAACAATTAGTTTATTATACAATGAATGCGTTGCAATTGCAATACATATTTATCAATCAAAATAAGATCGAATGTGATAGTGTGAAAGAGGTGGTAAATATGAGACTATACTCAAATGTGATACGTACCTTGAAAGATTTTTTCTCTAATCCTGATTGTCATTATGATGATTATTATTTTATAAAGAATTCATTTAAAAGTGCTATTTTGAATTATAATGGATTGAAGTTATATCAAAAAATATTATTTGTGTTCCTGCGGTATTTGCCATGTCGAATATCTTTTTCTTTATTCCATATCTTACTTTCTAAATGAATATCATATGAGCTTTGAGAAATATGCAAGTTTTTCACTAGTCTTTACTCCGCTATTAAGTTCGTATTTTTTTCCGAATACAACTACTGTCCTCGAGACTGTTTTTCTATTTGTAAACTGCATTATATTTTCATATCACAATAAAGCGAAACATATAGTTTGGCCTAAATATTATCGTCTTTTTTTTGCATATGCATTATTTGTCCCAATACTTGGTTGGTTTTATTATAGAGACATTTCTACTGCAATAAGTTCTTATATTACAATTGTTTTATATACTGCTTGTTTCATTCAATATATTCCCTTATTAAATTTTGAGGATATAAAGAGATATTATAAATATATAGTGGTTATTGCCTGTGCCTTTTTTATACTTCAAGAAATTATGTTTACTCTATTAGGATGGCGTATTTCAGCTATTTTACCTTTTTTGCCTATCCGATATGATTATACTACAACTTCTGATTTTATTCAGGCTCAAATGATTGCTCCAAGAAGTCAGTCGTTATTTCTTGAACCAGCACATTTTGCGCAGTATCTTTTGGGTTATTTAGCAATATTATTGGGAGATAGTTGCAACAAAAAGCAGTTGATAAATATTCCTGCTATTATGTTGTCTTTAGTTTTACTCTTAACGTGGTCAGGTAATGCAATAGTTCTGACATTTATATTATGGATTTCATTCTTCTTTTTTATAAAATTAAAACCAGTTGTAAAGTATGTGATAATATTACCTGTAATGATAATTTTTGTTGTACAAGCTTTTGGTATCGTATCTTCAACAGAAAAAGGGAGTAAATTATTAGATAGGACTGAGGAACTTGACGGTGAACAGGACAAAATATCATCAGGGGCTATGCGCATTTATAGGGGTTTTATTGTATATTCTAACATGACCTTGAGTCAACAGGTAACTGGGGTAGGTAGTGGAGTGACAATCGATGTTATTGATAATAGTCCTGTTAATTGGATGTTTTATGACTCTGAATATTATTTAAATAATGTACAAACTCTATTGATTGGATATGGTTTAATTGGAACTGTTGTTTTTTTATTTTTTTTGTTGTTTTTAGGAAGATCGAATAATTATATAGCTAAGTTCTTTATTATTCTTTTTATAGGTTTAAGCTTCATAGAATCACTGTGGGGGAGTGCTAGAATGCTTTTATATCTATCTATTCCCTTTCTTGTATATAAAAAATATTTAATAGAAAAATATGAAAAAAGTAATGCTTGTTTTCGGAACTCGACCGGAAGCGATAAAAATGGCACCTCTTGTTAAGGAATTTCAAAAGTATCCAGAATGTTTTAAAACAATTGTATGTGTTACGGGGCAGCATCGTGAAATGCTTGATCAAGTGTTAAAAATATTTAGGGTAATTCCTGATTATGATTTGCAGATAATGAAGCAAGGGCAAGATTTATATGATGTTACTACCCGTGTATTAATAGGTATGCGTGATGTATTAAAGATAGCACAGCCAGATATTGTACTTGTTCATGGTGATACTACAACATCTACAGCCACCGCTTTGGCTGCTTTTTATCAACAGATACCAGTAGGACATGTGGAAGCAGGACTCCGTACGCACAATATTTATAGCCCTTGGCCGGAGGAAATGAATCGTCAACTTACAAGTCGTATTGCTAAATATAATTTTTCACCGACTTTGCTTAGTAAACAAAATTTGTTAAATGAAGGAGTTTCGGAAGAGAGCATTATTGTTACAGGAAATACTGTGATAGATGCTTTATTTATGGTTCTAGATGAAATAAAGAATAACAAGCAATTGGAAAAGGATTTGAAATCCTTTTTAGGACAGTCTGGATATAATATTGATCGTTTGAATACTGACAGAAGGCTTGTGCTAATAACAGGGCATCGCCGTGAGAATTTTGGAGTAGGTTTTATTTCTATGTGTCAAGCGATAAAGGTCATGAAGGAGAAATATCCCAATGTCGATTTTGTTTATCCTATGCATTTGAATCCCAATGTTCGTCGTCCTATTCATGACGTTTTTGGGGAAAACTTATCTAATTTGCAAAATATGTTTTTTATTGAGCCGTTGGAATATCTTGCATTTGTTTATTTAATGGAAAAATCTACAATTGTTTTGACTGATAGTGGTGGAATTCAGGAAGAAGCACCTGGACTAGGAAAACCTGTATTGGTAATGAGGGATACTACCGAACGACCAGAAGCATTAGAAGCAGGAACTGTAAAATTAGTTGGGACGAATTTTGATATGATTGTTGAAGAACTTTCTCTTTTGTTAGATAATCAAGATTTATATGAGAAAATGAGTAAAGCAATAAATCCATATGGTGATGGAAAAGCTTGTGAAAGAATAATAAAATTTTTGAAGCAATGAAGAAGATTTTATTTATAGCTCCTGCTTCAGTTCCTGTAGACGGTCCTGAAGCTATTGTAAATGCCAAGTTATTGTCTATATTGGTGGATGCAGGGTATAAAATAGATGTAATATCTAAACGAGGAAAATTGGCTTGTTATCCAGAAACAGATTATTCTATAATTGATAAGTTGAATTCATTGCATATTATTAAAATTGATAATAAAGTGAATCTTGAAACTCTATATTATCATTTTATGTCATTTGTTACTTTTGGTGTAGTATATCGGGGGGCACATTGGGCTTATAAAGCATTAAACTATATTCGTAAAAATTTAATCTTGTCAGAATATAGTATCGTGATTACTAAAAGTTACCCGTCGGAATTGGTAGGATATTGGCTGAAAAAGAAAAAGAAAATAAAATGGATTGCCACTTGGAATGATCCTTTTCCAATTGAGATGTATCCTTATCCCTATGGTAAAGACATCCATCGGTTACCTTGGTATATGAATAATTTGTTAGAAATGATAAGGGACAATGTTGACTATAATGTTTTTCCATCTAAACGTTTGTATTGTTATATGAATGAATACATAGGTTTTCCAGAAGAAAGTGTGAGGATAATTCCTCATGTTGCTTTACCTGAGAAATGTAATCTGATAAGTTATGATAATGGTAAACTAAAACTGTTAGTTTCTGGCAATAACCAATATCCTCGAGATCCTAAGCTACTACTGACAGCATTTGCAAATGTTATTAATAATTTGGAAATAGATGTAGAACTGTCTTTTGTCGGTAAAGTGGATAGAGATGCTGTGGATTTAGTTGAAAGTTTAAACCTATCCAAATATGTGAATATATATCCTTCAGTTCCTTATGACGAAAGTATGGTGATAGCTAAAAAATATGATGTTGCTATTTTGATTGAAGCGCCATGTAAAGAAGGCATTTTTTTACCTACGAAAATAGTTGATTTTATGCAGATAGGAATACCTGTTTTTGCAATAAGTCCTTCAATTGGAGAATTAAATGATATGTATAAGACTTCAAATATAGGATATTTTGCAGATTGCATGGATGAAAAAATGATAGAATGTGAGTTGTTGAAATTGTTTTCTGATTATAAAAGAGGGAATATAAAGAAAACGATAATGCTTTCTTCTTTATCGTCTGAGAATATATTGAAACAATATTCAGAAATGATAGATGAATAAAAATGTTTTTTATCCAGTTGCAGTTGTTTTATCTTGAAGAATTATATTGTATTTGATAATTTATAAATTTAGTAGATGGAATTGGTTTCTGTAATAATTGCTGCATATAATGCCAGTGAAACGATTGTGCGTTGTTTGGATTCTGTAAAAAAACAAACTTATCCCAATATAGAAGTGGTGGTGGTTAATGATGGTTCTACCGACGGAACTAAAGTAATAGTAGAGGATTATATTGCTAAAAATGTAGCGTTGAATATAGTTTTGTTTAATCAAATAAATGCAGGCCCTTCTATAGCAAGAAATAATGGAATAAAATATTCTACTGGTAAGTATATTGCTTTTTTAGATTCAGATGATGAATGGTTTCCTGAAAAAGTCGAAAATCAGATTGAATGTTTTTTGAAATATACTGAAATAGACCTAGTTGGATGTGGATACTGTATAGGTGGTCGAGGTTTTGATAAAAAAAAAGGTGGGACGTTGATTTTATTGTCAAAATATAAATTGCTATTCAAAAATTATTATCGTACACCTTGTGTTATGTTGAAAAGTTCTTGGGCAAAAAATATTAGTTTCAAAGTAGGACAACATTATTCGGAAGATTATTTGTATTGGTTACAAGCAGCATTTAGTGGCTGTATTTGTGCTTTTCAAACAGATATATTGGTGAATCTTTATGATAAACCTCTTTATGGGGCATCAGGTTTGTCTGGTAAACTGTGGCAAATGGAAAAAGGTGAATTATTGAACTATAAATCACTATATGATAATAAATTAATTCCATTATGGATATATTGGATTGTATTATTGTATTCGTTGTTGAAATATTTTCGTAGAATAGTGATAACATTATTTAGAAATATATTTGTGAGAAAATAGCTTCTAGTATTTGCTATTTGTAATGTAGACTTGCTTTTATATCTCCTCATGTATCTTTTTAGGAGCGTTCTGTTGTCTTGTCATATTGCAATTAAAGATCTTTTGTTCTGAATATTGCTATAATGGAATTATCACTTTGTTCTGTTTTTAAAATATAATGAAACTGTTTGTAAAATTATATAGTCGTTTTTGCGATAAGAATTATATATTCCATTTTTTTATATCTGTTTGTTTTATGAAATATATATTGGTATTATTTGTATATTTTGTTTTACGATTTATTTAATGTAAGAGTATGAAAATTTATTTTATTAATCCCCCTTTTAAGGCAGAGTTTGGAAAATTTTCTAGAGAATCTCGTAGTCCGGCTATCACTAAAAGCGGGGCATTATATTATCCTTTATGGTTGATTTATGCTGCGTTATATTCTAAAAAGAATGGACATACGATCCTATTTTTAGATGCTCCAGCTAAGCAATTGAATGAAATACAATCTTTAGAAATTATTCAGCAAGAGAATAATGAATATTCATTGTTTGTGCTTGATACAAGTACACCTTCTATTAAAAGTGATGTAAAGTTTGCTGCAGAGTTGAAAAAACTTTATCCTAAATCTTTTATTGTTTTAGTTGGCACACATCCATCAGCTTGTGCAGAAGAAACTTTAGGTTATTCTTCTTCGGTTGATGCTGTTGCAATAGGTGAATATGATTGTATTATAAAAGAATTGGCAGATAATCTTGAAAACGGAGGGGATATTTGTAATGTCAGAGGATTGTGTTTGCATATAGAAAATACATATGTTAGAACGCCAACAATGCCTCCGATGAAAAATTTAGATGAGTTACCTTATGCGGCACAATTCATAAAAGAATATTTGGATGTAAAGGACTATTTCTTTGCCGCTGCAACTTATCCTTCTATTCAGATCTTCACTGGTCGTGGTTGTCCTTTTCGATGTAATTTTTGTGTTTATCCCCAGACTATGCATGGACATGCTTTTCGGGCTCGTTCTGCGGAAAATGTGGTAGGAGAGTTTGAATATATAGCTAATAATTTTCCAGATGTAAAAGAAGTCGTTATCGAGGATGATACTTTTACGGCAAATAAAAAACGTGTATTGGAAATTTGTCATTTATTAGTAGTAAAAGGATTAAATAAACGTTTGAAATGGTTATGTAATGCTCGGGTTGATCTTGACCTTGAAATGATGAAGGCTATGAAAAAAGCAGGATGTCGCTTGATTATACCTGGTATTGAGAGTGGTAGTCAACAAATTCTGAATAATATAAAGAAAGGTACCAAAGTGGAGCAATTCTATACCTATGTTTCTAATGCAAAAAAAGCTGGACTTTTGATACATGCTTGTTATATGGTGGGCAATAATGGGGAAACAAAAGAGACGATGAATGAAACGTTGAATTTGGCATTAGAATTGAATACTGATACTGCTCAGTTTTTTCCTCTTATTCCATACCCAGGAACAGAAGCCTATGAATGGGCTAAAGAAAACGGCTATATAGAAACGGATTATGAAAAGTATTGTTTAGCTGATGGTACTCATAATACGGTGCTTTCTATGCCTGGATTATCTTCGGAAGAAATGGTTGCTTTTTGTAATATGGCACGAAAAAAATATTACTTACGTATGAGTTATATTTTTCATCGCTTGAAGGTTGGTTTATGTAATCCTTCTGATTTAAAGCGTTCATTTAAGGCTTTTGGAAGATTGAAAACATATCTATTTAAATAGATTGATAAACATATTTATATAGTATTATGGAGTTGGTTTCAATTATAACTCCTTGTTATAATGCGGCATCTTTTATTTCTCAAGCTATAGAGTCTGTTATTGCTCAAACCTATCCAAATTGGGAAATGTTGATTATCGATGATTGTTCTACTGATAATTCGGCAATGATAGTGAGAGCATATATTGAGAAAGATTCTCGTATTAGGTATTTCAAAACAGGGTATGCATCAGGTTCCCCTACAAAACCAAGAAACTTAGGTATATTTGAAGCAAAGGGAAAATATATTGCATTTCTAGATAGTGATGATATATGGTTTCCAAATAAATTGGAAATGCAATTGCCATTGTTCAGGGAAAATATAGCTATTGTATATTCTTATTATGAAAAGATGTCTGAAGAAGGAGTCTGTTCTGGGCGTATTGTAAGATCAGCTGACTATCATTCTTATAAGAGTCTTTTGTATGGTAATGAAATAGGGTGTTTAACTGCAGTTATTGATACTTCTAAAGTTGGGAAGTGTTATTTTGAAGAAATTGGTCACGAAGACTATGTTTACTGGCTCTCTATTTTGAAAAAAGGATATATTGCGCAAAATACAAAAACTGTTGTTGCTAAATATCGAATAAGAAAATCGTCAGTATCTTCAAATAAATTACAAGCAATATCTTGGGTTTGGTGTATTTATCGTAATAGTGAAGGCTTGTCGATACCGATTGCATCTTTTTATCTATGTTCTGATTTATTTAAGTCTTTTCTTAAGGCACTAATATAGTGATTAATAAATAGTAAGTTTATTATGAAACTTTTGTTTACTGGAGCTTCTGGTTTTCTAGGTAATTCTATACATCCTCTTTTGCGAAACATGTACAATGTCATCACTGTTGGCTTAACTTCACAAGATGATTATGTTATAAATATAGCGGAGAATATTCCAGAGTTACACGAACATTATGATATTGTATTACATGCTGCCGGAAAAGCCCATTCTATACCTAATACAGAGTTGGAAAAACAGCTATTTTTTGATGTAAATCTACAAGGAACAAAGAATCTTTGTACTGCGTTGGAGAAAGTCGGAGTACCAAGAGCTTTTATCTTTATTTCTACAGTAGCAGTGTATGGTTGCGATTATGGTGTGGATATAACGGAAGAACATCCTTTAAATGGAATCACTCCTTATGCTATGAGTAAACGTTTAGCAGAGGAGTATTTGCAGAATTGGTGTCGGAAACACAATGTTGTACTGGGGATAATTCGTCCATCTTTGATAGCAGGCCCTAATCCTCCGGGGAATTTAGGAATGATGATAACCGGAATTCGTAGAGGAAGGTATTTCAGTATTGCAGATGGTAGAGCTCGGAAAAGTGTGTTGCTGGTGCAAGATATTGCGAATCTGATTCCATTGCTGGTTAGGAAAGGAGGTATCTATAATGTATGTGATAGTTATCAACCTACATTCAGGGATTTGGAAACACTGATTTGTAATCAGATGAATAAGTCACTGCCTTTATCAATCCCTTATTGGCTGGCAAAAGGTATGGCTTTGATAGGGGACTGCTTGGGTAAGAAAGCGCCATTAAACTCATTGAAACTTAATAAAATAACCAAGTCGCTAACTTTTAGTAATGAGAAGGCAATGCGTGAATTAGGGTGGAAGCCAACAAATGTATTAGAAAACTTCAAGATAGAATGAGTATATGCTTTGGAATTGTAATGGCTGTAGTAGGTATAGCAGCTTTTTTATTTGTCTGTGTTCAGATATGGTTTTATTGGATTAATAAAAATGCATGATGTATTATGTAATTATTCTGGTTCTGCTATTTCTGGCAGAACTTTTTTATTTTAGAATAGCTGATAAGTGCAATATTATCGATAAGCCCAATGAGAGAAGTTCCCATACTCGGATTACTTTGCGTGGTGGTGGAATCATCTTCTATTTTGGCACTTTGGCTTATTTCTTGAGTAATGAGTGGGAATATCCCTGGTTTATGTTAGCATTAACCCTAATTACCTTTATCAGTTTTGTGGATGACGTTCGTTCCACTTCTCAAGGCTTTCGGTTAGTATTTCACTTTACCGCTATGGCTTTGATGTTTTACCAATGGGGGCTGTTTTCTCTTTCGTGGTGGTGGATCATTATTGCATTGATAGTTTGTACGGGTATTATTAATGCCTATAATTTCATGGATGGCATCAATGGCATTACAGGTGGTTATTCGCTGGTTATCCTTGCTGCACTGGCTTATATCAATACTGAAATAACGCAGTTTGTAGAACCTGCTCTAATCTATACGGTTCTCTGTTCTGTTTTGGTCTTTTGTTTCTTCAACTTTCGTAAGAAAGCGAAATGTTTTGCCGGTGATGTAGGTTCTGTAAGTATTGCTTTTATACTTCTTTTCCTGATAGGAAAGTTAATTCTCAAGACTGAGGATTTCAGCTGGATTATCCTTCTGGCTGTTTATGGCGTTGATAGTGTTTTGACTATCGTTCACCGACTGATGCTTCATGAAAACATAGGTTTACCACATCGGAAACACATGTATCAGCTTATGGCGAATGAATTGAAAATACCTCATGTGGCGGTGTCACTGGTTTATATGTTGACGCAAGCTGTAATAGTAATAGGATATATATACTGTCGGAATAGGGGGTATTTGTATCTTTTATGCGCTATTTTGGTGCTTAGTCTCATTTATGTGTGGTTTATGAAGAAATACTTTAGGCTTCATCTGTGAGTTTGAAACAATATTAGTATGCTTATAAAATTTCAAATATGACGGGTGTTTTCTTGATGAATTCATAATTTGTAGTATCTTTGTATCATTACTTAGTAGTAAGCATAGATATGAATTATGAATACTTCAGATGTCATTGATATATTGCGAAAGTTTAAAGCTAATTATGCTGATAAATATGGCATTAAGACTTTAGGCTTGTTTGGTTCTTTTGCTCGGAAACAGCAAAAGGATACAAGTGACTTGGATGTAGTTGTTACTCTACAGGAATCTGATTTCTTTATTTTAGTTGCTATTAAAGAAGAATTGGAAAAATTGACGAACTATAAAGTTGATGTGGTTAATTTTCGTGATTCATTAAGAGAATCTTTTAAAGTTAATATATTGAAAGATGCAATATTCGTCTAAAATAATGATTGTTGAGTATTTGAATTTGATTATTGAAAAATCAACTTTAGTTATAGAGCGAAATAAAACTATAACTTCATATCATGATTTTTTGATATCATCTGCAAATATGGAAAAGTTTGATGCTGCATGCATGCTTATTCAGGTTGTGGGAGAAACTGCTCGGAAAATTGATGATTGGACATCTTCTAATCTTTTTTCTAATTATCCTCAAGTCTATTGGAAGGGTATTTTTGCTTTGAGGAATATAATTTCTCATGAATATGGAAATGTTGATCCTGAGAATATTTTTAAGATTATTAAAAGGCACTTGCCGGAGTTAATTACTTGCATAAATATTATCTTAAAGGATTTGACAACGGATAAATATGATAATTTATTTATGAGAAAATGATTATAGTAAATAGACGGTAAGTAGAACTCTAAAATACTTAAATATTTTTATAACTCCCGGCAGATAACTAACATTCTGCCGGGAGTTTTTTCATTATTTCTTTACGGGAACATTAGCCAGAATATCCAGCAAGTGTTTCCAGAATTTATCTACTGTAGGAATCAGCATCCGTTCATCGGGAGAATGTACGCCCTGCAGAGTCGGACCAAAGGATATCATATCCAGTGAAGGATACTTATCAAGGAACAGACCGCATTCCAATCCGGCATGGATTGCTTTTACCTTCGCATCTACACCGAATAAACGTTTGTAAGATTCGACTGCAATTTCCAGTATTTCGGAGTGAGGATTGGGTTTCCAACCCGGGTAGCCGTCACCGAAGCTAACTTTGGCTCCACCCATATCGAATACGGTACGTACCATATTGGCAATGTCTTGCTTGGAAGAGGCGGTAGAACTGCGCTGGCTGGTTTCGATGCGAATCACGTTGCCCGGCTTCATCTTGACAGATGCAAGATTGGTAGAAGTTTCCACCAGTCCGGGGATGTCCTGACTCATGGCATAAACTCCGTGGGGACAAGCGTAGAGGCTTTGCAGCAAACGTTTGGTGGTATCTTTATCAATAGCTTTCGCGCAAGCATTTTCCGATTCTAAAACGAGTTGTAACGTCGGATCGACTACGGCATACTCTGCCTGTACTTCGGCTGCGAATATATTCAGATCGGCACGCAGATCGTGTTTATTGTCTTCCGGTATAGCGATAATGGCGTGTGCTTCGCGAGCGATGGCATTGCGCAAATTACCACCATCGATTTCGCACAGGTACATATCATACTTCTGGAAAGCCTGGCTCAGGAAGCGGTTCAGTATCTTATTGGCATTGCCAAGTCCCATGTGGATATCTCCACCGGAATGTCCGCCTCTTAAACCTTTCACTTGTACCTTGCAACAGAAATATCCGGCAGGTACATCCACCTCTTTATATATAAACTCTGCAACGGAGTCGATTCCTCCTGCACAGCCGATAAAGAGTTCACCCTCATCTTCCGAGTCGAGGTTCAGCAAAATATCCCCGTTCATGAAACCTTCTTTCAAGGCAAAGGCACCGGTCAGCCCGGTTTCTTCGTCCACTGTAAACAGGCATTCCAGAGGTCCGTGCTGAATACTGTCATCAGCAAGGATAGCAAGTTCAGTAGCTACGCCGATACCGTTGTCGGCTCCCAGCGTTGTACCTTTGGCTTTCATCCATTCACCTTCAATCACAGTCTCTATCGGGTCGGTGAGGAAATCATGCTGCACATCGTTGTTCTTTTCGCACACCATGTCGATGTGAGATTGCAGTACAACGGTTTTCCGATTCTCCATGCCCAGTGTAGCGGGCTTTTTGATGAGGACGTTGCCGGCTTCATCGACCAGCGTTTCCAACTTATGTTTCTCACCGAATGCTTTCAGATAAGCAATCATTTTCTCTTCCTTCTTTGAAGGACGCGGCACTTGGCAGATTTCATCGAAATAATGAAAAACGCCTGCCGGTTTCAGTTCATTCTTTTCCATATTAATTCCTTTATGAATGTTCGTATTTAACCTCTTATTGCTAAATATGGTTAAATCAATTGGCTATTTTATAACCGCTTCTCTTTTTTTATGGTAAAAAAAGCGGGTTAGTCCATACAAAGCCCTATATTTGCACCCACAAAAATAGAGCAAATTGAATGCAAAAGAAAATTTTATTTTCATTTTGCTGAAATGCAGTCTGTTTTCGTATTACAAAAATAGTAGAAATGCTCGATACAGTATTGATAAGTTTGTTAATAGTTGCTATTTGTATTGCATTATTAGGTCTGAAAGTCTTTTTTGTGAAAGGCGGGAAGTTCCCGAACGGGCACGTCAGTGGTAATAAAGCAATGCGGGAGAGAGGTATCGGATGTGCTCAGTCGCAAGATCGCGAAGCACAAAAGAAGCCCCGTTTCTCCATCGATGAATTGGAAAAAGCCTTAAATGATAGTATGAATTAATAATTATAAAACTATATTTTTTACAAGTTATGAAGAGATTGAACTACCTCGTAAACGGTTTGGCTGCTCTTGCACTTATCGTTTTATTTTCTCAGTGTGCAGGTAAAGCTGAAAATCAAACGGCAACTACATCAGGCCAAGCTTCAGGCGAACTTTCTGGAATGAAGATTGCTTATGTTGAAATAGACACGCTTCTGGCACAATATAATTTCTGCATCGACCTGAATGAAGGTATGGTAAAGAAGAGTGAGAACGTTCGTTTGACACTGAATCAGAAAGCTCGTGAATTGGACAAGCAGAAGCAGGATTTCCAGACGAAGGTGCAGAACAATGCTTATCTGTCTCAGGAAAGAGCTCAGCAGGAATACAACCGTATTGCTAAGCTGGAACAAGACTTACAGGCTCTGAGCAATAAGTTGCAGTCAGAATTGATGAGCGAGAACGAAAAGAACAGTTTGCAGTTGCGCGATTCTATCAATGCTTTCCTGAAAGAATATAATAAGACGAAAGGATATAGCATGATTATCAGCAATACCGGTTTCGATAACCTGTTGTATGCTGACAGCATCTATAACATTACGAAGGAAATTGTAGAAGGACTGAATGCAAGTTATTCTTCTCCGGTAAAGAAATAAATAGGTTTCTATTTAGATAAGGGTCGCCCCCTTGCAGAGTGATTTTAATCACAATGCAAGGGGGCGACTTCTTTTCTGTCGTCTGAGTTTATAAAAGCGTACCAATCTTTTGAATTATCTTCTCAAACTGCATCCGGCGGGAAGCAACCTATTTCTCTTCATGTTTTAATCACTTATATTTGCCTTGTGATTTTTTAATTCTAATCAGAAAAGCATGATGAAAAAACTCTGTGTTCTCTTACTTTTATCTATCTCCCTTTTTGCTACTGCTAGGGAGTATACCTTTTTACCGGAAGACATTCCGGCTATGAAGCAGTTGTTGGGCAGTGGAAACCTGCAAGCGGGAGATGCCATCGTACTGAAAGATGGAACGTACAATAATCTGGGAGAAATACATTTTACCGGTAAAGGCGTTTTCGGTAAACCCATAACTTGGCGGGCTGAAAATCCCGGTAGAGCTATTATTTCCGGTAAGTTGAGATTAAGGATATATGGGGAGTATCTGCAACTGAAAGATTTACTCTTCTACAAAGCATGGGCAGTAGGGCATGATATGATTGATTTCCAGAAAGAGAAAGGCGTATACGCATCTTATTGCCGGATGACAGGCTGTGTAATTGACGAGTGCAATGATCCCGGAAAAGGTATACGTCCTAAGGAAGGGGATGAATATTGGGTTGGATTACGGGGTACGAATAATCGGATAGATCATTGCTATTTTGCTAACAAACGGGTAGGGGGCTTGGTTCTACAAGTCTGGCTGAGTGCCGATAATCATTTAAATAATCATTTGATAGACCATAATTTCTTTGGCGAACGCCAACCCTATGGTGGTAACGGAGCGGAAATTATTCGTATCGGACACTCCTGGTCGTCTCAGTTGGAGTCCCGTACTATTGTTGAGAACAACGTATTCTTCAGGTGTAGTGGTGAGAATGAAATCATCTCCGTAAAGTCCTGTCATAATGTGTTGCGCAGAAATCTGTTTTATGAATCTGCCGGTGGGCTGGTTTGCCGTCACGGACACTATAATGTTATAGAGTCGAATACTTTCATCGGTCACAATCTTCGTGGAACTGCGGGTATCCGCATCATTAACCAAGGACATACGGTTTATGATAATTATATTAAGGATGTAGAATCATTCGGTCTGCTGGTACGTGTGGGAGTTTATGAACGTCCCACGGCAGAAACAAATGTGAAGGAGGAACCGTTGACTTCTTATCATCGGGTAGAGAATGTGGACATTGCTTATAATACCTTCCTGAACAGTTCGCTGGAATTAGGTTCGGGACGTGGGGAAAAGATGCCTCGCAATGTACGCTTCGCCCATAACTTGTTTACAGGACAGAGTCCTGAACTGAAAATAGTGAGAGCGGATGAGGTGCTTCCCGGCTTTGCGTTTCTGGATAATCAGTGGGTATTTCCCGATGCTAATTCCTTGTCGGCTGTTCCCTATGAACTGGTGAGAAGTGGATTTGAAGCTGTTGACACCCCTGTTGGTTTGGGACAAAAGGAAAAAGAACGGATAGATGCCTGTATCTATGCTGTCGGTCCTGCCTGGTATGAGGCAATGAAAGAAAATGTGAGTTATATAGATACGCATCGGTAACCTTAAAGAATCAGACATGAAATTCAGACTATCAAAAACTTTTCTTGTTTCATTACTACTTGGAGTGGCAGGAACTTATGTACAGGCCGGAGAATTATATCCCTGGCAGTTGACTCGCGATTCTTTATTGTTGTTTGAAGGCACGACTTATCGTTATACGGTAGATACTGCTGAGAATGAAGGGCTGGTTTCTACTTTGCCATCGGTAGCGGAGCTGAAAGAACAATTAGTCCGCTCCGGTTCGGGTGTTTTCCGTCTTTTTACTTCAAAGGGACAAGAAAAAACGAAGGGCATGCCTGCAGGTGGAGACTACTTGCAGGGGACTGCTAAAAAGCGTTTGCCCATAGGAGTGCGCAAAGGAGCATTGCCTCCAATGGTAGAGTTGGACCGAAGTGCATTTACGGTGAAGACTGCGGGAACCCTGACTCTTGATTTTTATGCAGGGCAACGCAGCCCGATGACTACTGTCACCATCCGTATACCCGAAGGAATTGATGTAACGCTGGATAATACCACCGTAAATATCATCGGACGCGGAGAGGTTCTTCTGCGTGACTTACCCAAACAGTCCATTGGACGGACCGGAACCAACTATTCTTATAAGAAAGTGGGCGATGTGGAAATCCGTAGAGAGGAGAAAAAAGGTACTCTGTTGCTTTTTAAAGATTTGGATTTCCGTCCCTCCAATGGACCGGATATTCATCTTTGCTTTCGTGGTGTAGTAGTCCCTGCAATAGGAAATTATACATTTGAAGCAAACTATGTGACTTCTCAACCGGAGCAACTTTGTAGTCCGGTTACTACAGCTACTCTTGAAGGAGTGACGACTGTGGCAGATTTAACCCGGAATACCTTGCGTGCATTTACTTATAAAAAAGACTGGGATTTATCATTTTGTTCCTTTCATTGGACAGCTCCCTGCAATGCGGAATCGGTAACTCTGTTGCAATCGGAGGATAAAGGAAATACCTGGATTCCGGTAAGGGGGGAAATATTGCCGGATGATGATTTTACTACTGTCGGCAGGTTACAACCTAATCAACTATATGCATTTAAATTGCTGGTAAAGGGTGGTGATAATCCGGGTGAATCGAATGTTGTATGGTTCTACTCCGGTTTGCAAGACATCAAGACTACAGGTGTAAAAGGTGATGGTGTGTCAGACGATACGGAAGCAATCAATAAGGCTATTCAAGAAATGAATGAACTTGGCGGTGGTATTTTACAATTTACCGCAGGTACTTATAATGTGCGGACTGTCCATCTTTTGAGTAATGTCTGGTTGCATCTGGATGCAGATGCTGTGATTCAGGGACTTCCGGGTGGTGATGCTCCTGAAACCACCTGGTTCAGTGATCGTGCATACCGTTCGGGGCTTTCTCCTACAGACCCGCGTCCTTATGCTGATCCGGAAAACTATCTGACAAAACAGGATGTGGGACATACGTTCTTCCGTAATGCAATGTTCTTTGGAGAACGTATTGATAATGTGAAGATTGTCGGCACAGGCCGTATCACGGGCAATGGCAGCCTTGTTACTTCCGATAAGGTGATGAACAATGCACCTGATAAGCGTTGTGACAAGATGTTTTCTTTGAAACTCTGCACCAATATTGAAATAGGTGGTTGGGATATAAGCAAAGATATGTGGTATGACCCGCAGAAGGATGAACCTTATTATATTGAATCGGATAATCAGAAGAATTATGATGTCGGCAATATGCTGCATATAGATCAGGGTGGTCACTTCGTTCTGTTGGCGACGGGCACGGACGGTATTCATGTACACGATACTTATTTTGCCAAACATCATACCAAGAATGCCCGTGATATCTACGACTTCATGGCTTGCAACGATGTGACGGTGACGAATATCTATTCGCGCGTCAGTTCGGATGATATTGTAAAGCCGGGTTCGGACTGTTCATTGGGTTTTACCCGCCCGGCACGTAATTATATGGTGCGCAATATTGTGGGTGATACCAATTGCAACCTGTTCCAGATAGGCTCGGAGACGGCTGATGATATTCAGGACCTGTATGTGGATAATATCTATGTGCTGGGTGCCAATAAAGCCGGGTTCTCTATCTCTACCAACGATGGCGGACATATCAAGAATGTCTACCTGAATAGCGGAAAGACCGGTACGATACATTCCCGTTCGGTAATGCACCGCACCCGTGCCCCGTTCTTTATTTCCATCTCCAATAGAGGTCGTGTGTTGGGGGCAGATGTAGCTTCTTTTACCTTCACAGAAAACGGGAGTGTGCGGAAAGAATTATTGGTGACGAATTCAGATATCGGCCAGGTGGAGAACATTGTGATTTGTGGTGTGGATATTGATGAAGTTTATGGTGGAAGTTCTTTCCGTGGTGACCGTTGGAAAGCATATGATGGTTCTCAAAATGAGGCAACTCCTATTATTGCAGGTTTCAAATTGCCGGATACGGAGGTAGTAGAGGGCGGATTGACGTTCTGCCTGCCTAATGGACAACATACAGGTTATATAAAAAATGTACAGTTCCATGATGTGAATTTACTTGTGAAAGGCGGACATCCCACGGAGGATGCAGAAGCCTGCCCACCTGAAATAGGTGTGGGACGTTATAATGTAGGTGATTTGAAAACTCAACCCTCTTTCGGCTTTTGGGCACGACACGTGAAAGGCTTTGTGCTGGATAACTGTAAGATAAATGCCGAACAGAAAGATGGACGCTATGCAGTGGTACTGGATGATGTCATTGGTGCGGAAATAAAGAACCTGCAAGTGAAAGAAGGTATCACGGATAAGGAACATGTAAAGACCTTTCGTAGTAAAGATGTTATTATCAAATAAATTCCCAAGATATGAAACGTATTTATCTATATTTCAAGGAAAAGACGGAGAAAGGAGAGTCTACCTCCAGAGCTATGAGGATATTTCTTTTCTGGGGGCTTGGTCTTTTTTCAACCATTTGGTTTCTGGTGCGGGTGGTTCCGAAACCTTCCCGTGCCAGTTATCCGTGTATGCAGACTGCAGCGCCGTTGATGTCTGCATTCGTCATGTATTTGCTTTCATTTACGGGGGCTTGGGTGAGCTTGCGTAAGTTGCGCGAAGCACTTCGGGATCGGAAAATAGTGGTGGGAGCTCTTGCTTTTGTTGCTTTTTGCTTTTGCGGAACCTTGATGCTGGTAGAAAACAGTACGGAGTTGCTGGCCCAAACCTTTCTTCCGGCGAAAGAACCCCGTATGGCATGGGGCAAGAATAATCCGGTAGGAGAGGCAAAAGGAATCTATCCGGGACGGGTAGTATGGACACATGCACCGGGTGCGGCTGTCTGGGAAAAAGGAGAGGGGGCTTGGTTTGAAGACCGTTGGAACAATCAGACGGATGCAGACTGGTTATTAGGCCAGTCTCTGTTATCATTGACAGGAGAGAAGAAAGGAAAAGCTGCCTGGAAAGCTCTTTTTGTTTACTTCAACCAACAGCATGGAAAGGGGAAACATGGATATAAGAAAGGAGAGAAAATTGCTATCAAGATAAACCAGAATAATACTTTCTCTCATGAGGATTGTGAACAATTGAATGCTTCTCCCCACCTTACACTTGCTTTGCTTCGTAGTCTGGTATATGATGGCGGAGTGCCTCAGGAACAAATCACCGTTTTTGATGCCAGCCGCTTTATAACCGATGCCCTCTATAATAAATGTCATGCGGAATTTCCGAATGTCATTTATCTGGATAATGAAGGAGGAAACGGGCGTACCAAGTCGACTTATACGGCAGATGCCATTCCTTATTCTGCCGATAACGGTCGCCTGGCAAAGGGATTGGCAAATTGTGCTCTTGAAGCTGATTACCTGATTAACATGGCATTGCTGAAAGGACATGGTGGACAAGGAGTGACACTATGTGCCAAGAACTGGTACGGGGTGACGGATATTAACAGGGATTTCCGTAAGAACCAGCATAATAACTTTAACCAAGACCGCGGTGGGAAATCCCGTTACATGACTTTTACCGATTATATGGCTCATAAGGATTTGGGGCAGAAGACGATGCTGTTCCTGATAGACGGCTTGTACGGTTCGGAAAAGGTGAACGGCGCACCTTCCGGCAAATGGAAGATGTCACCATTCAATGGAAACTGGCCTTGTTCGCTTTTTGCTTCGCAGGATCCGGTAGCCATTGATGCAGTAGGCGTTGATTTCCTGAGTTCGGAGTTTCCGCGTATGGCAGATGTGGATTATTGCGATATGTATCTGGTAGAAGCCGCCTTGGCAGACCACGCCTTATCCGGTACCTTCTATGATCCGGAAAGGGATGGAACGGGCGTTGTCAGTCTCGGAGTTCTGGAACATTGGAATAATCCGGAAGAAAAGAAATATAGCCGTAATATGGGTAAAGATGTTGGAATAGAACTGGTTTACTTGCATAAATAATATTCTGTTTGCTGCGTGAGACGATTTTTCAAGTATTTGATGGAATACTGATAATCGTCTCTTTTTTATATCCCTATTTTTGTAACCAGGAAAAACAAAACTTTATATCTAATAGGGATGAATACAAGTATAAAAAAATGGTTCTTTAAGACTTGTCCGAAGAGCGGCCGGATAGTCGGAATAAATAAGAAGAATGTTGTGTTGAAGATTTGCTTCCCCCTGTTGGGCTTTGCTGCTTTAGTATGGTTTTTGATACGCGTTGTGCCGAAACCTTCCCGGATGGAATATCCTTGCCAGCAAGTCGCTGCTCCTATCGCTTTATCTTTTGTGGCTTTTATCAGTAGCACACTGGTGGGGGTTGGTGCGTGGAAGCACTTCAAGACTTTGTGGCATTCCCGCCGGTTCTATATGGGATTGTCTGTACTGGCGGTTGGTGTGTTGTTATCCGCTACCTTATATATAATGTCCGTTGATAATTCTTTGATGGGACAAGTGATACGCCAGCAGATAGACAATGGCACGGATATGGGACATTTTACACCTATTGATGCTCCGAATGCTCCGATGGGGGTGGCAAAAGGTATTCACCCGGGGCGGGTGGCATGGGCGCATGACCCCAAGGCCGCTGCCTGGGATGGCGAACGGGGACTTTATTCTGATCCGGATAATAACAGCCAGACGCGTGTAGATGATATGATGGAAGGAGCTATTATCGCCCTGACTCGCCAGAACACGATTGATAAAGCATGGGATGAACTGTTCCGCACTTTTAATTATAAGAAAGGTAAAGGAGCGGTGGAATATAAGAAAGGAGAGAAGATTGCTATTAAAATCAATCTGAATAATAATAGTGGAACCAATATCATTGATGCTACTCCGCAATCCGTTTATTCTTTATTGCGTCAGTTGATTGATATAATGGAAGTTCCCCAGAACTGTATAACGGTATATGATGCACAGCGTCGGGGTATTTCTGCCGTATATGACTATGTGCAACCGCTTTATCCCGATGTCCATTATCAGAATTGGGGCGGATTTGTGCCCGATGTAATCCGTTACTCCAGTGAGATTACCGATGCCGGTGCCAGGAGTCTGGCGCGCGCGGCTTATGAAGCTGACTATATGATTAACATGGCGTTGATGAAAAGACATTCTGAACCGATGGATAAATGGCGTGACAGCGCGGGGCAGACGGCTATTACAGCTACCGGAAAGAATCAGTTTGGCTCTATTGGCAATGTGCCTCCCCTGCATCTTTCTATTCGTGACTGGTCTTCCTTCCGTGGTATGGGAACCTATAATTCTATTGTAGATTTAATGGCTCATGAGCGTATAGGAGGAAAGACATTGGTATATCTGGTGGATGCCATGTATGTAACCCCAAAGCATAATGGCAAAGCGGTACGCTTCCGGCTTCCTCCGTTCAATGACGGCTGGGCTTCCAGTTTTCTGGCTTCCAATGACCAGGTTGCCATTGAGTCCGTGGTACTCGATTTTATTTATTCTGAACTTCCCCTGTGTGCTAATGCTGACAACTTCCTGCATGAAGCTGCAAATATCGGTAATCCGCCTTCCGGAATAGCTTATGTCGGGAAGGAGCAAGAAAGCCTGGGTGTACATGAGCACTGGAATAATCCGACAGAGCGGATGTATAGCCGTAATCTGGGTACGGGTAAGGGTATAGAATTGTATCGTGTGCCACTGGACGAAGAGCGTCCGGCAATTGAATATTTCTATGCAGACGGGAATGCTCTACATTATAAAACTACGAATGCAGATGAAGTACGATTGAATGGTAAACGGTTGGAAGATGCAGAGGGTATCGTTTCTTTATCCGTAAATAAAACGACCGGCTTTTGTCTGGAGACTTTGAATAACGGGAAAGTAACCTCTTCACAACATGTAGTGGTGCGCCGTTTGGAGAATGTAGATGTTTGCCAGGCGAAGGATATGGAAAGAGACGGTTCAGCTTCGCTGAATGATGACGGTTCGGTGGAATTCAAAGGTGAAAAAGGGAGTTCCCAGGGCAGCGTGAACTGGAAAGTGAATCTTCCGCATAAAGGTGAATATTACCTGGTAGTATCTTATGCAGGTGGTAATCCGGTTCCTTCCTATCTATATATTAATGGAGAGAAGATTAGTGAGAATATTGGTTATCTGGCTACAACCGGAGATAATCGTAGGGAGTTTGTTTTTCCGGTAATGCTGACAAAGGGTACCAATGAATTACGTCTGGAACATCCGGGACGGCGTAGTAATAAAATATATTCGGTGAACATAGCGAAAGAGATTAAATAGAATACTTAGATTTAATAACCATGAAAATGAAAAAAAACTTATTACTGTTACTAATGTTGTTTGCATTGCCCTTCGCCTTGCAAGCAGAAACATTCAATGTGAAAAAATATGGTGCGCGGGGTAATGGCAAGAAGCTGGACTCACCGGCTATTCAGAAAGCGATTGACGCTTGCCATAAAGCGGGCGGTGGCACGGTGCTCGTTCCTGCCGGAACATATTTGTCGGCTACCATTGTACTGAAAGATAATGTAACCTTGCATCTGGAAAAGGATGCACTCATCCTGGGAACCACCGACTACAAAGCATACGATAATCTTGATCCTTTCACCGAAGGTCTGGGCATTGATGTAGGTTGGGCATTGCTGGTGGTGGTAGATGCAAAGAATGTGGCTTTGGAAGGCGAGGGTGCCATCGACGGGCAAGGTTCGGCTTTGAAAGAGCGCCATATCAAGATTGACACTCGTCCGGAAGGACAACGTTGGGGATTGCGCCCTTTCCTGCTTCGTTGGGTGCGTTGTGAGGATATACGTGTAGAAGGAGTCACTCTGAAGTATGCAGGTGCCTGGACTTCCCACTATTTCCAATGCCGCAATGTGAATATTCATAATATCACCATCCGCAGCTTTGGTGTGGCTCACAATGATGGAATCAATATTGACGGTTGCCAGCATGTGCGCATCAGCAATTGCGATATTGTCAGCGGTGACGATGCTCTTTGTTTCAAGACTACTTCCAGTAAGATGGGATGTGATGATATTATTGTGACGGATATGAAGCTGAAGAGTAATCAGGCGGGAATCAAGATGGGAACGGAATCTATGGGTAGTTTCGAGAATATCAAAATCAGTAACTGCCATATCTACGATACAAAGAATGGCGGAATCAAACTCTTCTCTGTGGATGGGGCCCATTTGCGTAATGTGGAAATCTCCGATATTACGATGGACGAAGTGCGTACTCCGATGTTATTCCGTTTAGGTGCCCGTCTGAGTGTATTCCGCAAGCATGAAGATACTCAGCAGCCTATCGGTGTCTTTGAGAATGTAGTCATCCGTAATGTAAAGGCAGTGGCTGCCGATAAGGCACAGCTGACACCTCCTTCCGGTATTCTGATTACAGGGATTCCCGGACATTATATCACAAACCTGACTTTGGAGAATATACATATCCGCTTGCTGGGCACGGGTACGCCCGAAGATGCTTTGTCCCAGGTTCCGGAAGCAATAGATAAGTATCCCGAAGTAAAAACGTTCGGTCCTAAGATTCCGGCTTACGGAGTGTGGGCGCGTCACGTGAAAGGTTTGAAATTGAAGAACGTTACGTTCGAACTGAAGAACCCGGATGCCCGTCCGGAAATCATTTGTGAAGATGGGGATATGCAGATTTATAAATAATCAGTGAATAATAATGAATACCATGAGAAAACTATTGAACACAGCGATGTTGCTGTTTGCGGTATTGATGACCGCTTGTACGGCTCCTGATACGTGGGAGCTGGTGTCGAAGGACAATAATATCCGTTTCGTTCTGGAAAACAGAGAGGAGAAAGGGGAAGCGAATCTTAGCTATTCTGTCTACTATAAGGACACGGTGGCAGTGGAAAAATCTCTTTTGGGGTTGATGATGGATAATTGCGAATATGGAAAAGCCGCACAATTTGTTTCTGCTTCCACAGTAAAGGACATCCATGACGCTTACCAACTGAAATCCGGTAAGAAACTGAGTACTGCAGATGAATGTCGTGAACAGACATTTACTTTCCGTAGCAAAGAAGGAAAGCAGTTCAATCTTATTGTGCGGGCATACAGTGACGGCATTGCTTTTCGTTACGGATTTCCGGAAGCTGACGGACAGATGCATACCATTCAGACAGAGCATACAGAGTTTGCCGTGCCCGTGAATGGGAAAGCATGGATACATCCCTATGACTGGAACGAACGCCACAAGCCGAGTTATGAACAGTATTGTCGAAATGAAATAGACATCCGTTCGGAATGTGGACACGGGCGTGGCTGGGCATTTCCTATGCTGTTCAATGCCAATGGAGTTTGGATGATGATAACGGAAGCTCACCTGGATGGCACATATCCCGCCACTCATATTGATAATGCCGGAACGGACAGGGCCTATAAAATCCGTTTCCCCGAAATAGAAGAACCGATTATTCCGGATGCGGTAGAACCGATATCGGAATTACCTTGGTTCACTCCCTGGCGGGTGATTATCGTAGGAGATAACTTGAATACGATCTTTCAAACGCAGTTGGTTTCACATCTGAATCCTGCTTCGGTGGTAGAAGATGAATCCTGGATAAAAGCCGGACGCGCCTCCTGGAGTTGGTGGTCCAATGGTGGCACTCCCCGCGACTATAAGGCACAGTTGAAGTACGTAGACCTCAGTGCCGGGATGGGTTGGGAATATATGTTGATTGATGCCGGATGGCAACGCATGGGCAATGGTGGCACTATGGAAGATGTGGTGAAGTATGCGCAGCAAAAAGGTGTCGGTGTCTGGTTGTGGTATCACTCCGGTGCGGGACGTGACAACGACTCCTTACCGGCGCATCGCCTGATGAGTGACCCGGAACAGCGTCGTGCTGAGATGAAGCGTATCAGTGAAATAGGAGTCAAAGGTATCAAGGTCGATTTCTTTGATACGGACAAGCAACGGATTATCCAGCTTTATCCGGCACTGCTGAAAGATGCGGCGGACAATCATCTGCTGGTTGACCTTCACGGTGCTACTTTGCCCCGTGGTTTTGAACGCACTTATCCGAACATGCTGACTACCGAAGCTATCCGGGGTGCGGAAACTCTGGGGCGTCAGGAGCGTTGCGACCAGGCTGCTCAGCACAATGCCACCGTTCCTTTCACACGCAATGTAGTAGGTTCGATGGACTATACTCCGGTGACTTTCTCCGATAAAGTTCGCCAGGGTGTACCTGCTATACGCAAGACGACCATGGGACATCAACTGGCGCTGGCTGTTGTCTTCGAATCCGGTTTCCAATGTCTGGCGGATAAGGCGGAATCTTATCTCTCGCTGCCGGAGCAACCGAAACAATTCTTGAAAGATGTTCCGGCTGCCTGGGATGAAAGCTGCCTGTTGGCCGGTTATCCGGGAGATTATGCTGTAGTGGCGCGTCGTGCAGGCGACGTGTGGTACATTGGCGGTATTAGCGGTAAGGAAGAAGAGCGCGAAATAGAATTTACTCTGCCTGCCGGATGTACAGGCCGTTCATTTACGATGATTACAGACGGAGGGGATAAAGACAGTTTCGGCTATATGCCCGTAGAGAATACGGATGGGACAGTGAAGGTGAAAGTATTGCCGAATGGTGGCTTCGCCGGCATTATCCGATGAGAGTGACGATAGTAATGCTATAATAACAAAGTGAAAAGAGAATGAAAAAGAGATTGATTTTAGGGGCGATGGCCCTGTTGATGTTATTCCCTGCCAAGGCACAGATTGCTTGGCAACAAGTGGAACCCGGTGTTTGGAAAGGAATTGTGGGTACTCCCGAAGAGTATTCGTTATTGAGTGTAGCAGGTGTTACGCCTCAGAAGGAAGGTTTCAGCCGCCTGCCGGAAGTGACGTTGCCCGGACTGGCGAATGAAATTGTAGGTACGATACAGGATGGCAAGACGAGCCTTCGCATTCCTTTGCAGCGTAAGGAACAACTGTACGGTTTCGGCCTGAACTTCCAGACCGTGCACCAGCGCGGAAAGATACTGAACCTGCATGTAGACCATTACGGCGGACGTGACAACGGGCGCACGCATGCCCCGGTGCCCTTCTATATCTCCAGTCAGGGATATGGCGTGCTCATTAACTCAGCCCGTTACCTGACGGTGTATGCAGGCAGCGGCGCCCGCAAGGACAGTCCGAACGCTCCGGTTGCCAAAGACCGTAACCTGGACAAAACGTGGACATCGGCTCCCTATTCGGATGCTGTTTCCATTCTGGTTCCTGCTCCAGGCACAGAGATTTACCTGTTTGCCGGGCCCACCCCGATGGATGTCATTCGTCGTTATAATCTCTTTTGCGGTGGCGGTACCTTGCCTCCACGCTGGGGACTGGGCTTCACTCAACGCACAAAGAAACTCTATACGGCCGAAGATGTGAAGAAAGAAGCGGAAGAGTTTGAACAACGGGGTTTCCCGTTGGACTTCATCGGTCTGGAACCGGGCTGGCAAAGCAAGGCATATCCTTGTACGTTTGAATGGGACGCTACCCGTTACCCCAATCCCGCCGGTTTCGTGAAAGAGATGCTGGATAGGGGCGTACGCATCAACCTGTGGACCAATCCGTATGTATCTCCCGAATCTAAGATTTATAAAGAGATGTATCCGGTCAGCGGTTCGCACACGGTGTGGTGTGGCATTGTGCCCGACCTGGCAGGCGAGAAAGCCCGCCGAATCTGGATGGATAAGCTGGAACAGGAACATGTGAGCATCGGTGTCAGTGGTTATAAAGTGGATGAAGTGGACGGATACGACCGCTACGTCTGGCCGGATGTGGCAACCTTCCCCAGTGGAATTGCCGCCGAACAAATGCGCCAGACTTACGGATTGTGGGTGCAACGCACCACTGCGGAATTGTATAAGAAGCGCAACCAGCGCACCTTCGGACTGGTTCGTGCATCCAATGCCGGTGCCGCTTCTTTCCCCTACGTGATTTATAATGACTATTACAGTCATCAGGACTTCATCACTGCTTTGATAAACTCCGGTTTCAGCGGTGTACTCTGGACTCCGGAAGTGCGTAGCTCCAAATCGTCTGAAGATTGGTTGCGCCGCTTCCAGTCTGTTGTCTTCTCGCCGATGGCAATGATTAATGCCTGGGCAAGCGGGACGAAACCCTGGACATTCCCCGAAGTGGAGAATCAGATAAAGGAATATGCCATGTTGCGTATGCAGATGATGCCGTACTGGTATTCGGAGTTTGCCCGTTACCACTTCGATGGTATTCCTCCGTTCCGTGCCATGAGTCTGGAACCGGGCTTCAACCCCGAACAAGGAAGCACTGCGAAGTTATCCGATGCCCATCTGGAAGACAATCCTTATCTGGAAGCGGTGTCTAAAGAGATTAAGGACCAGTATATGGCGGGTGAATATCTGCTGGTGGCTCCGATGTTTACAGGACAGACGGAGCGCATGGTAGTGTTGCCGAAGGGAGACTGGTATGATTTCTATACCGGTAAATACGTAGGCAATGGTGAGAAAATCACCGTCACTCCGGGGCTGGACCGTATTCCGGTGTATGTGAAGGATGGTGCCATCCTGCCGTTTATGGAAGCACGCTTGCATGCGCCGAAAGCCGGGGAAAAGGTGAATCTGGAAATCCGTCATTATGGAAAAGCGGATGGAGCTTATCGTCTGTATGATGATGATGGCGAAACGTTCGACTACGAAAAGGGAGCTTATTCCTGGCGTGATATCAAGGTGACGCGTGATAAGAAAGGAAAACTGAAAGGCACTATCTCCAAAGCGGAGAAGGGCAAGCCGAATAATGTTGCCAATGTAACCTGGAAGTTTATGACGGAAGAATAATAACGAAGTCATAGAAAATTAATTACGAAAGAGAATGAAGAACCTATTAACTACCTGTTTATTCCTCTGCTGCCTCCTCGCGGTGCGTGCGGCAGATAATCCAAACGTGAAGAAACTCTTCACCGTGACATCCGGCGAATTGAAACTTACCTTCATGGTGGGTGCGGACGACCGACTTTACCAACTGGCCTTTGGCGATGCTGCCCGTGAGGTAACACCTCCCGCTAAAATGCCTTCACGCGAATGGGAGTTCTTGCCCCCTTATGGAAATGGCGTACTGACGGAACCTGCTATCCAGGCCACCCACGTAGATGGAAACACTTCTACCGAGCTCCACTACACAGGCCATCGCACCGAAACGCTGGCACCGGGAGTAGAGCAAACCATTATTTCATTGAAAGACCCTGCCTATCCGTTTACAGTAGACATCTACATTAAATGCTATGCAGATAATAGTATGATGGAGATATGGAATACCGTTTCCCACAACGAGAAAGGAAAAGTCGTATTGCACCGCTTCGCCTCCGCTTCTCCTATAGTAAAGGCAAAGGAATACTGGCTTACCCAATTCGCAGGCAACTATAAGCGTGAAGCAACCCTGAGTGAAGAACGCCTTTCGGAAGGCGTCAAGATACTGGACTCTAAGTTAGGCATCCGCGCCCACCAAATGCGTATTCCTTCCTTCATCCTCTCCCTTGACGGACAGGCGCGGGAGAATGAAGGGGAAGTGCTGTCCGCTTCGCTGCGTTGGAGCGGCAGCTTCCAGTTTGCTTTCGATGTAGATTGGAACAAGAACCTGCGTCTGCTCACCGGTATGAATCCGTTGGGTTCGCAATATAATCTGGAGCGTGGAGGTACTTTTATCACACCTGCCATTCTCTATACGTATAGCAAGCAAGGCAAGGGAGAAGCCAGTCGCCGTTTCCACCGTTGGGCAATGGCGAATGCCGTACGTGATGCGGAAAAAGACCGTCCCGTATTGCTGAATAACTGGGAGGCTACACACTGCGATTTCGATGAAGCCCGCTTGAAACAACTCTTTGACGGCGCCCGCCAGACGGGGGCTGAACTTTTCCTTCTGGATGATGGCTGGTTCGGCAACGGTCCTTACTCACGCGACGATGATAAACATGGTCTGGGCGATTGGGAACCTTCCGTTAAGAAGTTGCCCCGCGGCTTGTCGTACATTGCCCGCGAAGCCCTGAAACGTAAAGTAGGTTTCGGTATCTGGCTCGAACCCGAAATGGTGAATCCGCAGAGCGAACTCTATCAGAAACATCCCGACTGGATCATTACCCAGCCCAAGCGTGAACCCATACTCGGCCGCCATCAGGAGATACTCGACCTGACCCGTCCTGAAGTCCAGGCCTACGAATGGGACATTATAGACAAAACCCTGCGCCCCAATCCGGACATCACATATGTGAAGTGGGATTGCAATCGCTACATCACTCAGCCGGGTTCGTCATATCTTCTGCCTACCGACCAGAGCCATCTCTGGATAGACTATAACTGGGCGCTCTACCGCTTGATGGACCGCTTTGCCAAGGGCTTCCCCAACGTGATGGCGATGCTTTGTGCCGGCGGTTCGGGACGTGTGGACTATGGCGCAATGCCTTATTTCCATTCCTTCTGGCCCAGCGATAACACCGACCCGTTGGGACGCATCAAGATACAGTGGGGCTTTTCGCACTTCTTCCCTGCAAATACCATTTCGGCTCACGTCACCCGCATGGGCAAGCGTCATCTGAAGATGGCGATAGACGTGGCACTGAGTGGAGCATTCGGCATAGACCTGGCACTGGACAAGGCGACAGCTGAAGAACGCGCGCAGATAGCTGACGCAGTGGCGCTGTATAAAGAGCGCATCCGTCCGCTGGTGATGCGGGGCGAGCTTTACCGACTGGTATCTCCTTACGAGTCCTCGTTGGCATCGCTGAGTTATGTTTCTACAGACAAGAAAAAAGCGGTAGTTTACCTTTATCAGACGAAAGACGGCCGTGAGCTCCGTGTAATGCTGGGCGGACTGGATGCCGATAAGAAGTATCGCGTTGAAGAAGTGAGCCTGCCTAAAGGTGTGGCTTCCCGTTTCCCGGCAAACGGCAAGGTGCTGACGGGTGCTGAATTGATGAACCAAGGATTGGAGAATCCACTGAATGCACAATTCGAAAGTGCAGTGCTGATGGTAGATATACTGCCTTAGCGGGAAGGGTATATATTGCCAACCTTTTGCCACCGCATTGGCAAAAGGTTGGCAAAGTATATCTGTGAGAATAGCCTCATATACTGGAACATAAACATTCAGAAAGGTATAAACGTCAGCAAACAGTATTTTAATAGTAACTAACCACTAAACAGAACAATCTCATGGACCTGAAAAGAATCCTGTTATCCTTTACCTTTATCCTTGTCAGCCTCTTATCTGCGGCGCAGACAAAGGACCGTTGGACCATCCTTGAGGATGGTTCCATCCGTTGGAATATCCATAACAATATCCCTCACGCCGACCATCTGGAGATGAGCGGTCAGCAACTCTCTGTTGTCCTCCGTTATGGTGTGGATGCACAGCAGCGCTTTCACTTGAACCGCAGCCTCGTCTTCCCCATGCTCCGCATGCAACCCAACAAGACACAGAACAACCTGAAACAACGTTTTGATGTCAACATCCCCGCTTTGGTAACAGTGGATGACCAAACCCTGCTGAACGAGCAGGTGCGCGACGTCACCTTTAATGGCACGATGCGTGTAGAGAGCAGCTTCGGCTACGTCCACCGGCGCAAGGAACTGCGGGATGCCGTACAACTGACCCGTGTGCTCTATCCCTCGGCCAATGCCGCATACTATTGCGAAGAGTATACTTTCAGGAACAGCAGTCCCAACCAGATCACCCTTCGTGTTCCTGAATGGCGTGTAGCCTATACTACCCCCGAAGAAGCCGGTGTATATGGTGCTTATTGCATCGAAGCCGGGCTCTCCAAGAAGGGTACTTTCGTCTTACAACCGGGTGAGACACTTGAATTCTTCGCCCTCTTTTCCGGTAGAAAACTGGCGGACGTTTCGTCTTCTCTGAATGATGTTGCCTTTGCCCGTATCGACATCCGGAACGAGCGTGCCGCACGCGAAGCCCTTATCAGCCAGTGGTGGCAGAACCTCGTGCTCGATACCCCCGATCCCGTGCTGAACCGTATGTTCGCCTTTGCCAAACTGCGTGGTGCCGAGAGCATCTATCGCACCAAGGGCGGACTGATGCACGGTCCCGGTGGTGAGGCTTATTATGCTGCAGTCTGGGCCAACGACCAGGCGGAATATATCAATCCTTTCTTCCCCTTCCTGGGCTATGAGACAGGCAACCAGTCGGCACTGAACTCCTTCCGTCACTTTGCCCGCTACATGAATCCGGAATACAAACCTATTCCAAGCTCCATCATCTCCGAAGGTGTCAGTTTCTGGCATGGCGCGAAGGATAGGGGAGATGGTGCCATGATTGCTTATGGTGCCGCCCGCTACGCCCTGGCTCGTGGAGACAAGGAAGAAGCGCGTGAACTCTGGCCCCTCATCGAATGGTGTCTGGAATATTGCCACCGCAAACTCACCCCGGCAGGCGTAGTCGCTTCCAATTCGGATGAATTGGAGAACCGTTTCCCGGCCGGCGATGCGAATCTCTGCACTTCCACGCTCTATTATGATGCCTTGCGCTCTGCCATTATGCTGGGGCACGAACTGGGTGTACCTGCCCGGCAACTGACCGCCTATCGCGAACAAGCCCGCAATCTGGAACAGGCGATAGAGAAGCACTTCGGCTACGAGATAGAAGGTTTTCACAGCTATCGTTATTATGATGGCAATGATATCCTGCGTTCCTGGATTTGCATGCCCCTCGTTACAGGCATTTACACCCGTGCCCAAGGCACCATCGACGCCCTTTTCTCTCCCCGCCTCTGGACGGACGACGGACTGCTGACGCAAGCCGGTACCGAAACCTTCTGGGACCGCAGTACTCTCTATGCCCTGCGTGGCACCATTGCCGCCGGAGAAGTGGAGAAAGGCATGAGTTTCCTCAAGAAATACTCACACCGCCGTCTGCTAGGCGACCACGTGCCTTATGCCATCGAAGCATGGCCCGAAGGTGACCAACGCCATCTCTCTGCCGAAAGCGGACTGTACTGCCGTATCTATACGGAAGGGCTTTTCGGTATTCGTCCCACCGGTCTGCGTAGCTTCGAGATGACACCCCGTTTGCCGCAAGAATGGGAATATATGAATCTGAATCATGTTCGTGCCTTCAACTCCGACTTTGACATTCGCGTGTCCCGTGCAGGGAAGAAGCTGCATGTGGAAGTACTGAAAGGCGGAAAGGTGGTGGTGAAGAAGAATATAACGGAAGGAACAGTGTTGAAGGTGAAACTGTAATTTCTCCTCTCCATCCCTCATTATCTCTTTCCTTTTCTTATTTTTGCATCGACCAATATCTCTATCTTAATGAAATCGAAAGTTTTTCTGTTCCTGTTTCTCTGCCTCCTATCCACTTTCAGTGTATGGGCAGGACACCCCAAATACTCCTTCTACTATAGCCAGAAGCTTAACGAAGGAATCTCCCAGCTTTCTGTCATGACCATTTGCCAAGATACTCGCGGATACCTCTGGCTGGGCACGCGCAACGGACTGAATCGCTATAACGGCACTGGATATACCGTCTTCCGCCACCATCCCGGCGATTCTCTCAGTTTGGCAGACAATGAAATCAATGACATCTGTGAAGACCGGGAGAATTACCTGTGGATTGCCACCAGCCGTGGACTAAGTCGGATGTGCCTCCGCACCGAGCACATCCGCAACTACTTTGTCCCCGACGGGCTTCCTAATGCGGGTATTCTTTCTCTGCTGACCGATACTTCCGGCAGAGTCTGGATTGGTACCCGTGGTGGACTTTGCCGTTACCTCCCGGAGCAGGACCGTTTCGAAAGAGTAGACTTTGCAGGAGATTTCAATGGTTCCATCACTACCTTGATGGAGGATAAAGCAGGAAACTTCTGGATAGGTACGGTGACGAACGGAGTGTATCAGTGCAACAAACAGATGCGGATGATTAATCATTACGACCGCCGGACAGGGTTGCCGGACAATAGCATTTCCACTCTTTATGAAGATTCTTATCATCGCATCTGGGTGGGCTGCCAGCAAGGCGGGTTGAGCCGGATTGATGTCCGCAACAGTAAAATAACCTCTTATACTTCTTCTAATAGCGGCTTGAAGAATAACTATGTCCGTTGCCTTGCCGAGTGGGGAGGTGAGATGCTGATTGGCACTTTCGATGGCATCTATGCCTATGCACCACTGACTGACCAGATAAACAAGGTCACCAGCTATGATGAACCGGGACGTGCCTTGGGGCATTTCTCGGTCTATTCCTTTTGTCTGGACCACACCGGCACCTTGTGGATTGGTACGTATGCAGGAGGTGTCACCTGGTTAAGTTCTCTCACCGACCGTTTCATTCATCACGCGCCGGGTAAAGCGCTGAACTTGCAAACCGGCATCTACGGCTCAGCCTGTGTAGATAAACAAAAACGTCTGTGGATAGCTACCGAAGGGTATGGACTGTTGCAATATGATATTGTCACCGGTGAAGCAGAATTCTATCTGATTGATAAAACGAGCTATTCCGTCCATAACTCCAATGTTATCAAGGCCGTATATGCCGAAGACGATTGCATCTGGTGCGGCACGGCATTGGGTGAGGTTTATCGATTCGACCTTGCTACCCGCCGTTTCTCCTTGTTCTATAAATATCCGGTGGAACTTGTTCTATATGACATTGTGCGTGATGCGGATGGCAATTTGTGGGTGAGCAGTTCGAAGGGCGGATATGCATTGACGTGTTTTACCCCTTCGGGCGAACGGAAGACCGAGTTCAGAGGATTGAAGGGAGAAAAACTCCATTTCTCTTCCATCCGTTGCCTGGCAGAGGAAAGTCCCGGTGTATTGTTGATAGGCATGCGTTCCGCAGGGCTTCATCGCTACGATACACGTACAGGAGAAGTGACGAACTTCAATTCTTCCCGCCCGGAGCGGGAGCGGCGGATACCGAGCAATTACATATCTTCCATACTGCCTGTCAAGTCCGGTGATGTATGGGTATCCACTTATGGCGGTGGCATCTTTCAGTTGGATAAACAGGGAGGCGTACTTCGTTGGGTGACAGAGAAAGACGGATTGATGGGCGGAGACATCTGTAAACTTCTAGAAGGAGCGGATGGGAATCTCTGGATGAGTTCGTTGCAGGGCATTTCTTGCTATTCGCCCTCGACAGGGGAGATTAAAAACTTCCCCTTTAACAACGGTATTCATCTGCGTGAATTCACTTACCGGGGTGGGGTGGCTATGCCCGATGGTACGCTTTGCTTCACCGGTAACGATGGTTTCATTACTTTCTATACGCCGGATATGCCGATGAATCGCTTCGTGCCGCCGGTGGTATTGGAAGAACTGTTGGTAAATAATCATCCGGTACAGGCAGACGACGGTACAGGCATACTGGATGGTCTGCTCAATGAAACAAAATTCATCAGTTTGCGGCATAATCAGAATAATCTGTCTATCAGTTATAAAGCGCTGAACTTCATTAATTCGGAGATGAACCAGTATGCTTATAAACTGGAAGGGTATGATAAAGACTGGAACAATGTAGGCGAGCGCAGTACGGCTTACTATACCAACCTGCGTCCGGGCACCTATCTTTTCCGGGTGAAAGCGTGCAATAATGATGGCGTGTGGAACGAGGAGGGGAAGACCTTGAGGATTGTTATTGCCCCGCCTTTATGGGCTACCTGGTATGCTTTCCTGCTCTATGGCCTGTTACTGATAGGAGTGGTCTATGCGATAGTTCATTATTTCAATGCCCGTCGCCGTTTGAGGGAGAAGTTGCGGATGGAGCAAAAAGAGAAGCAGCAACAGGAAGAGTTTCATCAGGCAAAGATGCATCTGTTCACCAACTTCGCCCACGAGTTGCGCACACCGCTCACACTGATTATCACTCCCTTTGAGGAACTGATGAAACGGCTGGATATGGGGGTGGAGCTGCGGGACAAGCTGGGCATTATCTATAAGAATGCGCAGCGTCTTCTTTTGCTGGTCAACCAGTTGATGGATTTGCAGAAGAACCAAAGCGGCACGATAGAACTGAAGGTTACGGAGAACAATGTTTATGAGTTTGTCACGGAGATATATTGTGCCTTTAACCAGATAGCGCAGACCAATGAAATCTCTTTTACGCTGGATTGTAAAGACCGGGAGTTCCGGGTCTGGTATGATAAAGCATTGCTTGAAAAAGTTGTGTTCAATCTGCTGTCCAATGCATTCAAGTATACTCCTTCCGGCAAGGACATACGTATGTCGGTAGGGCATGTCCCTGACAGAGAATTGGAAGAAGAGTATCGCAGGGAAGTGGCTCCTTCCGCCATGTATATGAGGATGGAAGTTATAGATGCCGGTTGTGGCATTCTGCCACAGGAACGGGATAAGGTTTTCACGCCTTTCTACCGGATTCCCGAGACGTCGGGAGTCAATATTCCGGGGACTGGCATCGGGCTCAGTCTGGTATATTCCATAGTGAAACTGCATAAGGGAGCTATTCGTATCGAAGACCGTGAAGACGGCATGGAAGGTACGCGGTTCATCATTTTGCTTCCCGTTTCCCGTGAGGCCTTCACGGAGGAAGAAGCAGATTCCATACCTATGGAAATTATCGGTGACACGGCTTTTGCGCAGCCGATGGAAAAGTCACAGGCATCTACTATTGGAGACATTGCGCCTAAAAAACCGGTGATTCTTCTGGTAGAAGATGATAAGGACGTGCGGGAGTATTTGCATAAGTCTCTGGAAGATGAGTATGAAGTCATAGAAGCGTCGAATGGCATAAAGGGGTATGATAAGGCAGTACAATTCTTTCCGGACTTGGTGTTGAGCGACATCATGATGCCTAAACGGAACGGACTTGAGCTTTGCTCCATGATTAAGAATGATATTCGTATCGGGCATATTCCGGTGATATTGATGACTGCACGCTCTATGGTGGTGCATATAAAGGAAGGTTTCCAGGCGGGGGCGGATGACTATGTGATTAAGCCTTTCAGCATGGACGTGCTTCGCATCCGCATTCAGAGTCTGTTGCAGTCGAGGGAACAACTGAAACGGTTGTATGGCAAACGCTTCTCGCCCGAAGTGGTAGGAGTGAGTACCAACTCGGCGGACGAACGCTTCTCGCAGAAACTGTATGAGATTATAGAGAAAAACATCTCCGATGAGAATCTGGGAATAGAGATGCTGTGCGAACAGATCGGTATCAGCCGTGCCAATCTTTACCGCAAGATAAAAGCTATATCCGAACTCTCGCCAACAGAATTAATAAGGAATAAACGTTTGGAGGTGGCTTTGCGTTATCTTAAGGACACCAATATGAGTGTCTCGGAAGTGGCCACTTTATTAGGATTCAACAGCCATTCCTATTTCTCCAATTCATTCAAGGCATTTTATGGATTTACCCCTACGGAATTTGTGCAGATGAATAGTGCGGGTAAAGAGAAGATATAAGAGTAAAAGTTATATTTCGGGCGGAAAGGAGTTTCCGCCTTTTTCGTCTCAAACAGTTCTCACCATCGTCTCAAAAAAACTGCTCAGTTCATTTTGAGACATTATTACAAGTCAATGATACACTATTTATACCCCTCAGACGGGTGATGCCCTATCTTTGTGATGTGAAAAACAAGCTAAATTTAATCACTATGAGATATAAAAGTCGTAGCATCACAACAGTCATGATACCAATATTATTAGTGGTATCTCTATTTGCATTCACTACTCACACTACAGAACAACCGGAAGGAAGTCCATTGTTTATCACGGGTATCGCACCTTATAAATCCGGAATGATTGTTTCTCAGAAGGGAGTCCGTAAAGTATCTATTTACTCATCGGATTATAAAGAACGCCTGCAAGAGTGGGAGTTGGATGAAGTGCCCACGGGAATCACTGCGGATGGAGACCGTATTTATGCAACAGTGGCAGGCGAACATAAGAATGGAGTTTATTTCCTGTCCGCTTCCAATCCTTCGGAAAAGACTTTTGTAGAGACGGCATCCGGTGCTTGTGCCCCCTTGGTGGATGATGATAGGCTTTACGTCTGTAATCAGTTTGCCGGCACAGTGTCGGAGTTGGACAGGAATGGGAAAGTCGTATTAAGAACAGTAAAAGTATTGCGTGAACCGAAGTCTGCCGTCTTTGATAGAGAGGGTAAATACCTGTTTGTTACCAATTTCCTGCCTATGCAACGAGCAGATGTAGACACTGTGACCGCTTGCGTTTCGGTGATTGATAGAGGGAGTTTCAGTAAGATAAAAGATATACAACTGGCCAATGGAAGTAACGCTTTGCGGGGGATGTCTCTTTCTCCTGACGGGCGCTATTTATTGGTTACTCATAATTTGGGACGTTTTCAGGTTCCGACTTCACAGTTGCAACAGGGCTGGATGAATACCAGTGCCATAAGTGTTGTCAATTTGTCCACTCTGAACTTCGAGGGTGCCGTGCTGCTGGATGAACCGGAACGTGGTGCTGCGGGTATTTGGGATGTGAAATGTACGGACGATAAAATAGTCGTCAGTCACTCCGGCACGCATGAAATTAGTGTGATAGACTATCCGGAGTTCATCCGGAAGTTTGAGGCGTATCCTCAAAAGGATGCTTTGGCATATGACCTGCGATTCCTGTATGGCCTTCGCAAACGTGTGACTTTGGAGGGAAACGGGCCGCGCAGCATAATGTTGAAAGACGGCGAGGCTGTGGTGCCTACCTATTTCTCAGATACGCTGAACGTGGTGGACTTGAATACGACTCATGTCCGGGCTATCGCTATGGTAAAGAACCGTGTGGAAAGCCGGATACAACGGGGGGAGAAGTACTTCAATGACGCGGAACATTGCTTCCAGAACTGGCAGTCGTGCAACGGGTGTCATCCGGGAGATGGGCGGATGGATGCCATGAATTGGGATTTGATGAATGACGGTATAGGCAACTCAAAGAACTGCAAGAGCCTTTTGTTTTCTCATGTCACACCACCATGTATGATTTCCGGCATCCGTGCCCGTGCTGAGATTGCTGTTCGTGCCGGATTTACACATATCCAGTTTTCTGATTTGCCCGAGGAGTTTGCAGAGTGCGTGGATGAATATCTGATTTCGTTGAAGCCGGTTCCCAGTCCTTATCTGGTGAATGGTGAACTGTCTGAAAAGGCGAAGCGGGGACGCAAAATCTATGAAAAGTTCAATTGTGACGAATGCCATTCGGGGCCTTACTATACGGATATGAAGATGCACCGCATTGGTGAAGATATCGAGTTTGAAAATGGCTGGGACACTCCGACTTTGTGCGAAGTGTGGCGCACGGCTCCTTATTTGTTTGACGGAAGGGCTGCCACCATGGAAGAAGTGTTCACAGTGCATAAACATGGCATTGAAAAGAAGATATCAGCCAAAGAAGCCGAAGAACTCGCGGAGTATGTGAATTCACTTTAAAATGAAGTTAAGACCATGATTATACATGAAAATATAGAAATCGTTCATCGTTTCTTTCAGGTGGCTCAAGCTCCTTTCGAGGATATGCTGACGGATTTGCTGACAGAATACAAGCCGGTTTATACCCCTGTGCGTATGGTGATATTCGGTGCACCGATAGGAAATGAAGAGTACGTAGCCCGTTTTGTCCGTATCAGGGAAGCAGTGAAAGAATCATTTGGAGAAAATCATCCTCTGGTGAGTTATGTGGCACAGCCACCTCAGACAATGGGGCTGGCAATGGAAGTGCACGAGGTGTTGCTCAATGCTGAACAGGACAGAATTGAATACCGGAATCAGGAAGAAATGCTGTACATTACCATCGAAAGGGAAGGATGCAAGCGTTTGTTTCTGAGCGGAGTGACGGGGGATGTGCTGCACCAGACTATCCGCGAACAGTCTCACGAGGTATTCTCAAAGATAGCCCGGGTGCTGGAAACAGAGTGTATGCCGGTTTCTACCATTATACGCCAGTGGAATTACATTGAGAAGATAACAGCGTATGACGCAATCGGTCATCAGCACTATCAGGACTTCAATGACGCCCGTTCTCTGTTCTATCACGGGGTAGAGTGGACGACCGGTTATCCGGCAGCTACCGGTATCGGTACGCAATGGGGAGGCATCATGATAGATTTGGATGCATTGCTCTGTAAGGATAAAAGTGTTCAGGTTTGCGGTGTGGATAATCCCTTGCAGGTGGCCGCCCATGCCTATTCGCAGGAAGTGTTGTTGGGAGAGGCGGACGAGGCTCTTCTGCGAAAGACAACTCCCAAGTTTGAGCGTGCCAAGGCGGTGTGGAAAGAAGATCACGGTTTTGTCTACGTCTCCGGTACGGCAGCCATCCGTGGCGAGCAAAGTCTGGAAGGAGTGGGGATAGCAAAACAAGCGCTGACGACACTGGAGAATATTGAGTATCTGGTATCTCGTGAGAATCTGAACCGTTCTGGTATTCCAGCAACGGAAGATGCCGCACTTATCACTTTCCGGGTGTATGTGAAACACTGGGAAGACATGGAGGAGGCGAAGCGGACGGTGACAGAACGCTACCCTGATTTACCCGCTATCTATACGCTGACCGATGTGTGCCGCTCAGAGTTGCTGATAGAGATAGAGGGAATGGGTATTCTCCGCTGAGGCCGATTATTAACCATTAATATAGATGAACGTATGAAATTGAAAGAAGTATTAACCTTGGCATTCATTGCCATCTGCGGCGTGGGGCTTGCCTCCTGCACAGCAGAGACTAAAAAAACAGAACAAGTTATGACACAGGAAAAGACTGCGTATCAGAAGAAGTACACGAATGCTGACTTCTACAAGGACGGTAAGTTTGACCAGGAAGCTGCCAAGAAAGCATTCCTCGACATGTTTGAATTTTATGGTGTGCCCTACACTCCATTGATGGAGAAGGATATCTGGTTCACAGATTTCGGTCTGGGTGATTTTGAGAATGTGGGTATGGGTGGCATCTTCTGGGTGAACGATCCCGAATACGGCTACTTTGCACATGCCATTTATCTGTTGCCGGGACAGATGATTCCGGAACATGCTCATGTGAAGACCAATTTCCCTGCCAAGCACGAGTCGTGGATGGTGAATCACGGTTGGGTATATAACTTCTCCGAAGTGGGCGATGCGACTCCGAATGCTCCTGCTATTCCGGAATCTCACGGTCCTATCAAGAGTACGAATTTTGTGAAACAGAATGTGGGCGATGTTCTACGTCTGAAAGAACTGGGAACTTTCCACTTCATGATGGCCGGTCCTGAAGGAGCCATTGTTGATGAATGGGCTTGTTACCATGACAACGATGGTCTGCGTTTCACCAATAGTCAAGCAGCTTTGTAAAACCTGAATAAATTGAATACCATGAGAAAGATAAATCATTTTGGAGTGCCTACCACCACGCCGCAACCCGGTGAAGTATATGCGGAAGGACTGAAAGTATGGCTGACTAATTTTAATGAAAGCCCGAACAAGATAGAATACCTGCGCTTCGACGAAGGAAGCTGGATGCCGGAATTGATTCAGAAGGTGGCGCATATTGCTTACGAAGTAGATGACCTGGCGGCTGAATTGGAAGGCGCGAAGGTGCTGGTGGAACCGATGCCGGGCGGAGAGAATCTGACAATTGCTTTTATTGAAGAAGAAGGTATTGCTCTGGAATTAATGCAGTTTGATAAATAACTAAAAACAAAAGAAATCATGATGAATAAATTCATAAACGATCCGGATAACCTGACAGCGGAACTGCTGGAGGGATATGCAATGGCCTATAGCAATCAGGTAGCCATTGGTGGAGAAAATATTATAGTGCGTGCACATGCAAAGGCAGAAGACCGGGTTGCCGTTATCACTTTGGGTGGTTCCGGCCATGAACCTGCATTGAGTGGTTTTGTAGGCGACGGTATGTTGGACTGCTCTGTGGTTGGCGATATTTTCGCCGCTCCGGGTGCCCAGCGTTTGTTTCAGGCTTTGCAGATGTTTAAGCGTGAAGCCGGTATTTTGTTGGTGGTGCTGAACCACTCCGGCGACGTGATGAGTGCAAACATGGCATGCCAGTTGGCAGAACGCACGGGCATCAAGGTGAAGACGATTCTGACGCATGATGACATCAGCGCCGGGCTGGATGCACCGGACGATGACCGTCGTGGTCTGGCGGGTTGTGTGCCTCTGATTAAGATAGTAGGTGCTGCTGCCGAAGAAGGCAAATCTCTGGATGAGATTATCGAAATCGGTGAACGATTCAATGCGCGGCTGGCTACGCTGGCTGTAGCCATGAAATCCTGTACCCATCCGCAGAATGGCATGAACATTTCCGACCTTCCCGATGGTGAGATTGAAATTGGTATGGGGCAGCATGGCGAAGGCGGTGGCGGTCGGAAGCAACTGGTTTCCGCCGACGATACGGCCGAAGAAATGATAGGTCTTCTGATGAAGAAATTGCAACCCCGGGCCGGTAATAAGGCTCTGCTCATCATCAATGGGGTAGGTGCAACCACGCACATGGAAATGAACATCGTCTATCGTAAGGCCCATCAGGTGCTCGAAAATGCCGGTATTGAAGTAGCTTCAGCCCGCATCGGTGAGTTGTTGACCGTACAGGAACAGGCCGGTTTCCAGATGATTCTCGGTTTGCTGGATGATGACCATGTGGATTATCTGAATAACAGTATGTCGAACGCTCCTTACTGGACGACTATCGGACGATAAAAGATGGACAGACTGACGATAGATAATTTTAAGGCGATGCTTCGTAATGCACTGGCGTGCATTACGGAACGCGCCGATGAGTTTTCAAAGCTGGATGCAGTGCTGGGCGACGGCGACCATGGCACGGCTATCGTGCAATCCATGTCAGCCCTTGTGGCGACGGCTGAACGGGGAACTGAATTCCGGTCTATGCTGAATGATATGAGCTTCCATTTGATGCTCGAAATCAGCGGCTCCACAAGTACTTTGCTGGGTGGCTTCTTCCTCGGAATGAGCGACCATGCGGCAGGCATCGAGCTGGATGCGGTAGGTGTAAAGGCCATGTTTGCAGGCGGACTTGAAGGTGTAAAAAAACAGACGAAAGCCAAGCAGGGAGACAAAACAATGATGGATGCCCTGATTCCGGCAGTAGAGGCCATCGAGGCGTGCGACTCCACAGATGTGAAAACCATCCTGCTGGCAGGTGCCGAAGCCGCCGTGCGGGGTGCCGAAGCTACAAAAGAGATGAAGGCAAACTTCGGGCGTGCCCGGAACTATGGTGAGCGTTCCATCGGTTATGCTGATTCAGGGGCGTGCTCCTGGTCGTGCATGTTCGATGCATTTGCCAGAGCTTTATAAAATAAGATATAAATAAAACTCTGTAATGTAGCGTGTTAGCAAGCGGTGAAACTACTAATAGGTAGTTATTCATTTACCTATGGGTAGTCTATCAATTACTACTTAGTAGTCAGTCAATTACCTGTAGGTAGTTGAAGATTGCTCAAATAGTGTTTAAATATCATTATGTGCAGTTGCTCATACGATTCATTATAGAACTATAAATAATAAAAAGATTAAGAAATGGCTGATTTAGATGATTTGAGAGAAGGCGCCAACTTTGGTTTAGGTGTTGCCTCTTCTAATAATAGTTTTCATGTGAAAGGAGCGGAAAACCTTCCGTGGGGGATGAAAGACCGCCTGTCGCGCATCTTCAACCCAAAAACGGGCCGCACCGTGATGCTGGCATTTGACCATGGCTTCATCATGGGCCCTACGTCCGGACTGGAACGTATCGATTTGAGCATCGTCCCCCTGATAGAGTATGCCGACTGCCTGATGTGCACCCGTGGCATTCTCCGCACGATGATACCTCCCACAACCAATAAACCCATCTGCCTCCGTTCCGATGCGGGTACTTCCATCCTGACGGAATTGAATGATAATGTTCTGATTGACGTTGAAGATGCCCTCCGCATGAACGTATCGGCAATGGCTGTGATGCTTTCCATTGGAGATGCTGCCCATGAAGCGAAAACGATTGCCAACCTCTATAAAGCTGTTGATAAAGGTGCCCGCTACGGAATCCCCGTGATGGGTGTCACGGCTGTTGGTAAGGACATGGCACGTGATGCACGTTATTTCGGTCTGGCTTCTCGCATTGCTGCCGAGAATGGCGCCAACATTGTGAAAACCTATTATTGCGATGGTTTTGAGAATGTAGTGGCTGCCTGTCCTGTTCCTGTAGTGATTGCGGGCGGTAAGAAACTTCCCGAGCTGGAAGCGCTGGAATTGTGCTACAAGGCAATCAGCGAAGGTGCTGCAGGCGTAGATATGGGACGTAATGTATTTCAGTCTGAAGCTCCGGCTGCCATGATACAAGCCGTTCATGCAGTGGTGCACGATGGACTGAAACCTGAACAGGCGCTTGAGCTGTTCAACGAACTGAAGAGTAAGTAACACCGACTATAAAAGGGATGATGAGGGTTTATATTATTATTTGGGTCATTCTTTCCATGGGATTCCGGGCGGTAGCGCAAGATAAACTTTTGGTTGCCGGCTCCGGGAATCCGCATATTCTGCTGGTAGACAAACAAACCGGCAAAGTAGAGTGGAAACATGCTTTAGAGAAAGGGGAAGAATGTAATACGGTTGCTCTGACCCGGAAAGGCGAAGTGCTGTATTCCTATAAACGGGGAGCCAAACTCGTTACTTGGGACCATCAGGTGGTCTGGGATTATCCGGCACCGGACAAAACAGAATTGCAGTCGGCCACCTTGCTGCGTGACGGGGGAGTATTGCTTGGGCTATGTGGTAATCCCGCCCGGTTCATAGAGCTGGATAAGAATGGTAAAGAAGTGAATGAAGTCGTACTGGACTTGGAAGTTGAAAAACCTCACAACCAGTTCCGCCAGGTGTTTCAGCTTCGGAATAAGAATTATCTGATACCGATAATGACCAGACAAAAAGTGCTGGAAGTGACCCGTAAAGGGAAAGTAGTGGCGGAGCATCAGATTGAGGGGAAAGCATTCTCATCGCTTGAACTAAAGGATGGAAATCTGTTGTTGCCTTGCGGAGACGGGCATTATTATATGGTGATTGACCGCCGGACAGGAGAGGAGCTGAAACGGACGAATGCCAATGATATACCGGGAGTGTCCCTGTTGTTCGTCGGGCAGATATTGCAGTTGAAGAATCAGAATCTATTGATTTGTAATTGGTACGGACATACAAAAGACGTTACTGTGGACGAACCGCAATTGATAGAAATAGATAAAGAAGGTAAAGTGGTGTGGAGCTTGCACGATAAGGAGAATGTGGGTAAGATATCCGCTGCCTGTTATTTGAAAGATTTCCGGTTACCGGACTTAAAATAGGAGATTAACTTTAGAACAAAGTATTATGAATAAGAAATTATTAGTAATGTCTGTATGCATTGCTTTATCGCTCCCTGGCATGGCACAGCGGAGGGCAAGTGCAAAAGTGAAAGCGCCCGCTACGTGGGCGGAAAGCATTGCTGCGGCTAAGAACCAGGCCTATGAGGAGATGCAGAAAACTTGTTTGCCCGTTGCATCGAAGGTAATCAAGGCAAAGGAGGCAGCAGTGCCTTTTTCGGCTGACGTGACTGGACTGGATGAAATGGTACTCTATACGTGGGGCACTGTAGACGGCACGGGAGACGACCAGGCTGTATGGGCAAATGCCAAACTGGTGGCCGCCGACGGTTCATCTGTTTGGCTGAACGACCTCAGAGATACATTCAAGAAGACAGGTAGCGGTAGCCTGCGTTTCAATGAGAATGCCAAGGCACAGGATGTTGTCATGAAAGGCAAAACCTATAAACGCACGATTATGGCAAATGCCAACGCCCAGATTGTTGTACCCTTGGATAAGAAATATGTCCGTTTTGAGGCGGAGATTGGTTTGGAGAACCGCTCTTCCGCTGGTACGGTGATTTTCCGTCTTCAAGGCATTACGGGTTCCGAAGCTGCTGCGGATATTGTGACGAAATATCCCACCCAAGCTACTTTGTTTCTGCCTTTCGGCGGAAGTGACATGAAAGCACTGGTCACAACGCATGATGCCGCTATCGAAAAGCATATAGCGACCGAAGTAGCAAATCTGCTGAACGATAAGGCCTACTTCACCGCACAGATTGCGCAGATTGCCTCGAAACCGACATTAGATGAACAAGTCATCGGATATCTGGACCTGGCACAGGCGGCAATGAATGTGTATCAGTTGCAGGAATCCCTAAGCTGGCTCAATATGCGTGCTATCGAAGAGGCTTATAACGACATGGCTCGGGATGCCAATTACGATAAGAATACGAATCAAGCCAGACTTGCTGAACTGAAAATGCTGACAGGAAAAGGTTTTTCCGGCATCTATAAGAATGATGCATTAGCTTTGGATGCCGCCAACAAAGCCTTGAAACTGAAACGTGATATCCTGCTGGCGAACACGGCACTGGATATGGATAAGATTATCGTCGGCCGTTATAAGGTAGGAACTTCTGCCCGCCAGATCAACCCGCGTGCTCTGGGCACACAAAACAATAACTGGTCTAACCAGACCTCGGCTTCCCGTGGTGGTTTCAACGCCGAAATAGCCGAATTGACCAATCTGCGCGGAGACGTTCAGAGCCGGACTATTTTCAAGCCGACCAATGGTTCTTCCGTCCCTGACTTGAAACTGCATTGGGATGCCGAACGCCTTATGTTCTCCATGATAGACACCGACCGTCGCTGGCAAGTGTTCGAAGTGAAACTGGATGGCACCGGCCTGAAGAAGCTCATTGAAACTCCGGAGAAAGACCTGGAATTCTTCGACGCCACCTATTTACCTTCCGGTAAGATTATTGCCGTTTCCAATATTGGCTATAATGGTGTGCCCTGTGTGAATGGTAATGACGAAGTAGGCAATATGTGCCTGTACGACCCGAAAGATGGTTCTCTACGCCGTCTCACCTTCGACCAGGATGCCAACTGGGCGCCTACGGTTATGAATAACGGTCGCATCATGTATACCCGCTGGGAGTATACCGACCTGACCCATTACTTCTCTCGCTTTGTGATGCATATGAATCCGGATGGAACTGAACAGAAATCCCTGTACGGTAGCGGTTCTTACTTCCCGAACAGTACGTTCGACGCCAAACCTCTGCCTGGCGGTTCTTCGCAGTTTATTGGTGTGATTTCCGGTCACCACGGTGTAACCCGTTCCGGACGCCTGATGCTGTTCGACCCTTCAAAGAGCCGTAAGTCTGAGAAAGGCATGTTGCAGGAATTGCCTTTCCGCGACCGTAAGATTGAACCGATTGTAAAAGACCGTTTGGTGGATGGCGTATGGCCTCAGTTCATCAAACCTTATCCATTGACGGATAAATATTTCCTCGTCACAGCAAAACTGAATGAAAGTGCCCTGTGGGGTGTCTATCTGGTAGACGTGTATGACAACCTGACGCTGATTGCAGAGTTTGAAGGCGAAGGACTCATTTGCCCCACTCCGGTAGTGAAACGTCCGGTTCCCCCCGCCATCCCCGAGAGGATAAAGCCGGGCAGCAAGGAAGCCACCGTGTTCATCCAGGACATCTACGAAGGAGAAGGATTGGAAGGTGTGCCTCGTGGCACAGTGAAAGCTTTCCGCGTACTTGCCTACGAATATGCTTATAACAAGACTCCGTCCGATCATTGGGCACAGGGGGTTCAGAGCGGTTGGGATATCAAACGTTTGTTGGGTACCGTTCCTGTTGAAGAGGATGGTTCCGCCATCTTTACGATTCCTGCCAATACGCCTATTTCATTGCAACCGTTAGACTCCGAAGGACGTGCTATTCAGTGGATGCGTAGCTGGCTGACAGGTATGCCGGGTGAAACTGTTTCCTGTGTCGGCTGCCACGAAGACCAGAACCAACTTCCTATTCCCAAACGTGTAAAAGCCTCAACAATGGCTCCTCATGCCATCACGAAGCCGGAGGGCGGAGTACGCTCTTTCACTTTCGACCTGGAAGTACAGCCTGTACTCGACCGTGCTTGTATTGCTTGTCACGATGGCTCCAACAAACTGGCCGACTTCACCGGCGGAAAGATTGATAAGTTCTCCGGATTCGGAGTCAGCTATCTGAACCTTCATCCTTACGTATACCGTCAAGGTCCCGAAGCTGAAATCGAAGTGCTCGACCCGTATGAATATCATGCCTCTGTAAGCCCGTTAATCAAGATACTGAAGACCGGACATCATGGAGTGGAACTGACTGATAAAGAGTGGCAGTCCCTCTACAACTGGATTGACTTCAACGCTCCTTATCATGGCAAGTTCAATGCCAATGAGTTTAAGGGAGTAGAGCAAATCAGCCGCCGTACGGAACTGACAGAAAAGTATGCAGGCTCCGGTGTAGACTGGCAAGCTGAAATTCGTTCGTATGCCAAATATCTGGAAGGGCAGGATAAGCCTGCTCCTGTAAAACCGGAGAAGAAAGAATATAAAGACAAGGACGTAAAAGTCAAAGGCTGGCCGTTTGATAATTCCGTTGCGCAGGCTATGCTTGCTAAGGAAGACAATGCCAAGATGAGCATCGAATTGGCTCCGGGCATAAAGATGAACTTCGTCCGCATTCCGGCCGGTTCGTTTGTGATGGGTAGCAACAGAGGTCATTCCGACTATTCTCCTGCCCATAAGCAGGTAGTGAAGAAGGCTTTCTGGATGGGCGAAATAGAAGTAAGCAACGAACAGTTCCGCACTCTTTTCCCCGAACACGACAGCCGCTTCATACGCCAGTTGTGGAAAGACCACGTACACGAGGGTTATCCTGCCAATAATCCTGAACAGCCTGCCATACGTGTAAGCTGGGAAGAAGCAATGGCATTCTGCCGGAAACTGAGCGAAAAGACCGGTATGAAGATTACTCTGCCCACCGAGGTACAGTGGGAATGGGCCTGCCGTGCGGGTAGTGATAGTGAATTCTGGTATGGTTCGTTGAATACCGATTTCGGCAAGTACGAGAACTTGGCGGATAAACACCTGAATCAGATGGCTGTTCGCGGTGTGAACCCGATGCCGATGAAAGAGAATGATGCTTGGTATAAGTATTATACTTATCAGCCTAAAGAAAATGGTGTGGACGACGGCAATATGCTGATGGTGAAAGGTGGCGGTTATCAGGCCAACCCGTGGGGTTTGTATGATATGCAAGGTAACGTTGCCGAGTGGACTTCTTCCGATTACTCTCCTTATCCTTACAATGAGAAGGCACAGGGTACAGGTACGGAAAAGGTGGTTAGAGGAGGCTCGTGGAACGATCATCCGAAAGCATCTACCGCATATTATCGCCGGGCTTATCTGCCTTGGCAGAAAGTGTATAATGTAGGCTTCCGTGTGATTATCGAAGATTAATTTAGTGGTTAGTGTTTAGTGATTAGTGATTAACGCCATGCGGTATGATAGCGCAGCCTACTAATCACTAAACGCTAATCACTAAATATTAAGTGGAGAAAGGAAATATGAAAACTATGGGTTTAGTGGCCGGTCCGTGTAGTGCGGAAAGCCGTGAGCAGATGTTGGAAACAGCTAGGGGGTTAAAAGAAATAGGTGTGGGCACATTGCGTGCCGGCCTGTGGAAACCCCGTTCGCGCTGCGGAACATTTGAGGGAGTAGGCGAGGAAGGACTGGATTGGATGCGTGAAGTGCAACAAGAACTGGGACTCCGGGTAATGACCGAAGTAGCGCTTCCCTGTCATGTGGAAGCCGTACTGAAAGCCGGCCTCGATATGATATGGATTGGCGCCCGTACAACGGTCAATCCCTTCATGATGCACGAGTTGGCAGAAGCCTTGCGTGGATGCGAACTTCCGGTGTGGGTGAAGAATCCGGTATGTCCCGATGTCGAGTTGTGGATTGGTGCGGTAGAGCGCCTCCATCAGGCAGGACTGAAAGATGTCCATATCATCCATCGTGGCTTTTGCACGGTAGATAGTTCTCCCTACCGCAATGCCCCCCTTTGGGAGCTGGCAGAACGCTTTCATACTCATTTCCCGGAATTGCCTTTCTATTGTGATCCGAGCCATATCGGTGGAAAACGTGAATTATTAGCTTCTATTTGCGCGAAAGCTATATCTTTGCATGCGGACGGACTGTTCATAGAGTCCCATTGTTGTCCGCAGAAAGCCCTGTCTGATGCAGCCCAGCAGTTGACGCCGCCCGCATTGGCAGAGTTATTGAATACCCTGAATGTCTCAATTGAATGATGTAAGCATGAAAAAAGTACGCTTCTCCCTGAAAGCGATGTTCACCTCGTGGAAGATAACGTTGATATTGCTGGTGCACTATGTGATATTGCTGGCGGCTGCCACCTTTGTTGAGAAGTCGCAAGGAACGGCAATGGCAAGGGAAATGATTTATAACAATCCACTCTTCTACTTTCTACAATTGTTGCTGATTCTTAACTTCTGCTCCACTGCCTGGCAGGCACGTCTGTGGAGCCGGCGAAAGTATGGCATATTGCTGTTGCATGTTTCTTTCGTCGTGATATTGTTGGGGGCATTGATTACTAATATCTTTGGTTTTGAAGGCATTGTGCATATCAGGGAAGGGGAGACAGTGTCGTATATGCGTACAACGGAGGATCAACGTCCGTTACCTTTCTCTATCCGTCTGGATGATTTTAAGCTGGTCCGTTACCCTGGCTCTCGCAGTCCTTCCTCTTTTGAGAGTTTCCTTACCATCCATACCGAAGAGGGCGAACGGAGCGAACACATTTACATGAACAAAGTGATTTATGAACAAGGATACCGCCTCTATCAGTCTTCCTACGACTCGGACGAACTGGGAACCGTGCTGACGGTGAACAATGACCGTGCGGGCACAACTATTACATACACCGGATATCTGCTGCTGCTTGCCGGTATGTTGCTGACTTTGGCTGACAAGAAATCCCGTTTCCGCCAACTGGCAAAGCAACTGAAACGCATGGTACCCGTCTTTCTGCTGATTTCTCTTCCCATGCTTTCATTTGCCCAAAACGCTGATACGCAGCTCTTACTAAAGAATACCATCCCTGTGAAGCAAGCTGAACAATGGGGACGCCTGCAGGTGCAATGCCCCACGGGGCGTATTGAGCCGATGGATACCTATACTGATAAATTGCTTCGCAAGATTTATCGTAGTAACTCTTTCGAAGGCCTTACCTCCGAACAAGTAATCATCGGCTTCCTCATGAATCCTGCTTATTGGAGCAACGTACCGTTCATCCGCCAGACGAACAAGGAACTGCCGCAAGTCTATTCTTTGCCCGGAGGTAAATATCTGCGCTTTCTCGATGTCTTCGATGAAAGTGGCAGGTATCTGATAGCAGATGCGGTGGATAAAGCCTATTCGCGCCCTGCTGCCGAACGCTCACGTTTGGAGAAAGACTTGCTGAAACTGGACGAGAAAGTGAACATATTATATTCTCTCCAGCAAGGACAGATGTTTGCTCTGTTTCCACTGCCGGGAGACACGAGCGGAAAGTGGTATTCTCCGGGAGATAATTTGAGTATGTTCTCCGGAAGAGACTCTCTGTTTGTAAGTAAAATCATGCCCTGGTACTTAGGTGAAGCCTACGATGCTTTGCGAACAGGTAACTGGGAGAGTGCGGGAGAAGTTCTTTCTATGATGAACGTGTACCAGCAGAAGCAAAGCGCCACACCGCTATTGACAGAAAAGCAAGTGTCGTGGGAGTTGTTTTATAATAAGGCACAACTGTTTTTCTGGTCGGCTATGGGATATATGGCTGCGGGGCTACTACTACTGGTTTTTGTGGTGTGGCAGTTGTTGAAGCCACGACGTTGGTTCAAAGCCATTATCTTCCCATTAGTCACGCTTATCGTACTGATATTCTTGCTACATACTTCCGGGATTGGCATCCGCTGGTACATATCGGGGCGCGCTCCTTGGGCCAATGCTTATGAATCAATGATATACGTTGCTTGGGCAACGGCTTTGGCGGGACTTTTGTTTATCAAACGTTCCTCTATGACGTTGGCTTTGGCGGCTTTCTTTGCAGGTATCATTCTGTTTGTAGCGAACCTCAACTTTATGGATCCCGAAATCACTCCGCTGGTTCCGGTGTTGAAGTCTTATTGGCTGATGATACACGTGGCGGTGATAACGGCAAGCTATGGATTCTTTGGCATCAGCTTCCTGCTCGGGCTGCTCACCCTTGCTTTCATGAGTACGAGTAATCCGTCGAAAGTTGCTTTGCTGCAACCGCATATCCGGGAACTTCGCATTATTAACGAAATGTCTCTCCACATCGGTCTTTATCTGCTGACGGCAGGCATTTTCCTCGGTGCCGTCTGGGCCAATGAATCATGGGGGCGCTACTGGGGATGGGACCCGAAGGAAACCTGGGCACTCATCACAATGGTAGTTTATGCCTTCGTCTTGCATGCCCGCTTTCTGCCCGCCCTCCGTTCGGACTATGCTTTCAGTGTGATGTCCGTGCTGGGACTGGCCTCGGTGCTGATGACGTATTTCGGGGTCAACTACTATCTGTCCGGCCTGCATTCTTATGGTGGCGGTGATACTCCGCCGGCGTTGACTGCGGTATTCGTTGTGTATGCCTGTGCTTTTGTCCTGATGGTATATGCAGGGTATAAGCAGCGCAAGGCTCAAGCTTGATGATAATCTCATTATCTCCGCCTGCCGGCACGATTCACTTATAACCGTACGAAAAAGATACAAAATATAGAGTTTATCCGGCATTTATAAATAGGGTGTCGGATTGAATGGGATTCAGTATACGACTGAATAGGGTTCAGTCGTATACTCATCCCTATTCAGTCGTATACTGATTATACCCCTTCTCAGAATATATTCCGGACGGTCTTCGGGGAAATGAATATCGGTGATAAAAGCTACTTACAAATGAAATGGAAAAACTCTCGTGAGACCCCTGTATCGCCCATTCTGAGCTAATAGTTCAAGCATTTGGGACAATAATTCAAACCTCTCCGGGGCAAATCCCCTACATTTGTCTTAGTTATAAATCTGCTAATAATACTATGAAATGAAGACAAACAAACTTTTATTTATTCTATTTACCGCCTTCTCAGGCTGGTGTGGCACAATCAATGCTCAAACCTCCGGATTGGAGAAACGTATGAAAGATGCCGACCCCAAGGTAATAGGTACGCGTATTGTTAATAAGTATCTCGTAACTCCCCATACCCGTTTTGGGAATCCGCGTGCTGAGAAAGCCCCCAATTATGTGACCTATCCTGACGCTTGCACCTGGCTGGGTGCTTTGTGGTTCAGCAAAGCAATAAAGGACGAGGATATGCAGCAACAACTGAAAAATCGTTTCGAACCCTTGTTCACCACCGAAAAGAATATGCTCCCCCGTATGGTGCACGTAGATTATAATGTGGTAGGTGCCGTCCCCCTCGAAATCTACATGCAGAAGTTAGGCGACCGGAAATACTTTGAACTGGGGATGAAGTATGCCGATACCCAGTGGGAAGTTCCTGCCGATGCCAAACCGGAAGAAAAAGCCTATGCTGACCAGGGATACTCTTGGCAGACGCGCGTATGGATTGACGATATGTTTATGATTACCACCATCCAGTCGCAGGCCTACTTGGCTACCGGCGACCGGAAATACATCGACCGTGCCGCTGCCGAAATGGCGATGTATCTGGAGAAAATACAACGTCCGAATGGCCTTTTCTATCATGCCCCTACAGCACCGTTCTTCTGGGCGCGCGGCAATGGTTGGATGGCTGCGGGCATGTCTCGCCTGCTTTCCGTGCTTCCGGAGGATAACCCCAACCGTTCCGCTATAATGGAGGCTTATAAAAAGATGATGACCACTTTGCTGGAGAATCAGGATGCTGACGGCATGTGGCATCAGCTGATTGACGAACCGGCATCTTATAAAGAAACTTCCGGTACGGCTATGTTTACTTATGCTATGCTGGTGGGAGTGAAGCATGGTTGGCTGGATAAAAAGGCGTATGCCCCGGCTGCCATGAAAGGATGGCTGGCACTGGTCTCTTATATAAACATTGATGATGAAGTGACGAATGTGTGCGAAGGAACCAATATCAAAAATGACAAGAACCACTACATGAACCGTAAGCAGATTACGGGTGACCTGCATGCTCATGCCCCTCTGTTGTGGTGTGCTACGGAACTGCTGACGGAATAAGTTAATGTCCTATGGATTACTTTGTGAAATGAAAGAATAGTGTATCTTTGTTTCCCGGATAATACAATGAAAAACATAGTTTGCTATACCTATGAGAAAATATATTCTTTTGCTGATTACTATATTAGCCACCATCAAGATAACAGCCCAGAACAATGAGAACTTCTACTTCTCGAACCTGAACCTGAAAGATGGATTATCCCAGATTTCAGTCATTAAGATATTTCAGGATACCAAAGGCTTCATCTGGTTTGCCACGCGCAACGGATTGAACCGTTATGATGGAAGCGAGTTTGTGATATATAAGCACGACCCCAAGGACTCCCTGACATTGAGCGACAATCACATCTGGGCCCTGGCCGAAGATAACGACCGGAACCTATGGGTGGGCACGGCGCGCGGATTGAACAAGATAGACTTAAAGACTAACCGCATAACGTCATTCATCGATGAGCGTTACGGTGCTTTTGCCAAAAGCGAAGTGCGCAGTCTGGCCGTAGACTCTCGCAACCGGCTTTGGATAGGAACAACTAAAGGTCTGTACCTATACATCCCGGCAATGGACGTTTTTCAGCGTATCGACCTGAATGGGAAGATTAAAGATGAATTTATCTCCGTAATTTACGAAACAAAGCATCATCAGATATTGATAGGTACTTCCACGAAGGGACTGTTTGTCTGCGATATGAATATGAAAGTGCAGAGGCAGCTCACTACCCAGACACCGGGGCTTCGTTTGTTGGGCAACAGCATTTCTACCGTTTACGAAGATTCTAACGGGATGTTATGGGCAGGGAGCGGATTGAGCGGACTATATCGTATTGATTTTGAGAAAGAGGAAATAACTGCTTACCACAAAGGTAACAGCATTTTGACAAGCAGTAGTGTCCGGGCCATATCGGAGTTGCGTGGAATGCTACTGGTTGGCACGTTCGACGGACTATATACGATAGACCTCTCCACTCACTCCTTTTGGAAACATACGGATGCTTCCCTTGAAAAGGGCAACCTGAGTCATTTCTCCATTTATTCTTTGTTTGTAGACAGGAGTCAGACGGTGTGGGTAGGCACGTATGCCGGTGGAGTAAGCTATTCCAGCCGGTTTAATAACCGTTTCGATTTTCATGACCCTGCTACGATATTTGATGCATTGTTCGGCATATACGGTTGCATGCTTGCCACTCCCGGAGGTTGTCTATATATGGCAACTGAAGGCAGGGGATTACTTGATTATAATCTGAAGAACAGGCAATATGCTTATTATCCGATAGATAATGCCTCGAAACTGCAATATAGCCAGAATATCATAAAAGGACTTTTGCTGGAGGATGATATACTGTGGTGCGGAACGAATAAGGGAGCTATTTATCACTTCAATACCCGTACCAAGAAATATACACTCTATTATCAACTTCCACGTGAGATGTCCATTTATTCCATGCTCCGCGATAAAGATAACAGCTTATGGATTGTTTCTTCCGATTCCCGTATGGGGATAATACGTTTGTCGGATAAGAAAGAAATACAGACACATTTCCCGGTTAATGGTGGAAAGGACAGTTGTCTGTTTGCCAGTTCACGTTGTATTCTGAAGTTGCGGGATGGGGTAGTGCTGATTGGTAGCCGTAATGATGGCTTGATAAAATATGATTTAAATAAAGGGGTAGCTGTTTATTATGATACGGATGAAAAAGAATCCCGTCGGCTGCTTAATAATTATGTGACAAGCATCGTGCGCGATAGTTCCGGCCGCATCTGGATTGGTACATTTGGCGGTGGCATATCCCTGTACGATGAAGAAAAAGGAATCATAAAGACCATAACCAAAGAGCAAGGTTTGATAGAGAATGACATCTGTGCCATTGTGGAGGATAATGATAATAATCTTTGGATTAGTGCAAGTAATGGTATTTCCAAATATAATCTCAAGACGGAAGAATTTACCAATTACAACTCTCTCAATGGCATTGGCGTTTATGAATTTACTCCCCATAGCGGTTTGTTATTGCCGAATGGTGAAATCTGCTTTAGCGGGAACAATGGCTTTGTGACCTTCAGTCCGCAGGAATTACAATTGAACTCTTATGTACCACCGGTGGTGTTCACAAAATTGGTGGTAAACAACCAGGCGATTGAACCGGAAGACGAGACAACTATTTTGAGCTCCGTGCTGGACGACATGGAGGAAATTGAGCTGGATTATAACCAGAATAACATTTCTATCGGTTATTGTGCCCTGAACTTTGTATTTGCCCGGCAGAATCAGTATGCCACTTTCTTGAAAGGGTATGATAAAGACTGGAATTATATTGGCAACCGCCGGGAGGCTTACTACACCAACTTGAGTCCGGGAACGTATGTATTTGAAGTGAAGGCTTCGAATAATGACGGAGTCTGGAGCCAGCAGACGCGTAAAATACGCATCATTGTGCATCCACCTTTATGGAAAACCTGGTATGCTTACTTATTCTACGCCGTTGCTTTTGTCTTTGTGATGACGCTTATCATGTACTACATATCAAAGAAGCAGAAGCTGGAACGCGAACTGCAATTCAAGCAGAAAGAGAAATTGCAGTTGGAAGATTTTCATCAGGCTAAGATACGCATGTTCACCAATTTTTCGCATGAGCTTCGCACGCCGCTCACATTAATCATTGCACCTTTACAGGATTTGGTATCCATGCCCGAATTCTCTTCCAGTGTAAAGAATAAGCTGAGTCTGATATTCAGTAATGCCCAGCGATTGCTGCTGCTTGTGAACCAGTTGATGGATTTACGCAAGAATCAGGAGGGCAAATTGAATCTGCGTATCACCAAGACGGATATGAATCCGTTCCTGCAAGAGATTTACTATGCTTTCAATCATTTGGCGGCAAAGAAATCTATTTATTTCACATTTGAAACGAGCGAAGAAAGAATGTCGGCATGGTTCGATAAATCGATTATAGAAAAGGTAGTCTTCAATTTGTTGTCCAATGCAATGAAGTTTACTCCGGATAATGGTCGGGTGGTGTTCTCTTTATCCCGATGTACTTTTGCAGATTTATCTCCGGAACAACAAGCGGAGTTACAAACATTGCCTGCCGATACTAAGTTTGCTTGTTTTTCTGTGGCGGATTCTGGTAAAGGTATCCCCGATGATGAGGTGAAGAATATCTTTGCCCCTTTCTATCAGGGAGAGGATAATAATAAAGAAAATGTAGGTACGGGCATTGGACTGAGCCTGACACGCTCCATCGTACATCTGCACGGGGGGACTATTACAGTATCCCATAATCAGCCTACAGGTACGATTTTCAGGGTATATATTCCCATTACTAGCAACGCCTATGATGCAAGTCTGTTGGTGGAGGAAGAAGACGGGCAGGTAGTGGAAGACGTGATTCCATCAGCTCAGGAACTACATTTTGATATTGAGAAGAAATGGACAGTGCTGCTGGCGGAAGACAATGATGAGGTGAGAGCATACGTCAAAGAGTGTCTTGAACCTTACTTCTATGTGCTGGATGTGGACAATGGAAAAGATGCCCTTGACCTGAGCTTGGAGAAGTATCCGGATTTAATATTGAGTGATATCATGATGCCTCAGATGGATGGTTTGGAATTGTGTTCACGAGTGAAACAGGATTTGCAATTGGGACATATCCCGGTGGTGCTGATGACTGCCAAGTCTATGGTGGTGCACATTAAGGAAGGATTTTCGGTTGGCGCCGATGATTATATAGTGAAGCCTTTCAGTATGGATGTATTGATTTGCCGCATCAACAGCCTCCTGGAATCTCGTGAGAAGTTGAAGAAGTTGTACGGGAAGAAGTTTTCTCCGGAGGCGATGGGAATTGAGATCGTTTCCGGTGACGACCGTTTCACTCAGAACTTCTTTGAGATTATCGAAAAGAATATCTCTAACCCGGAGTTGGGAGTGGATTTGCTGAGTCAGGAGTTAGGCTTGAGCCGTGCCAATTTGTATCGGAAACTGAAAGCGGTGACTGAATTGTCACCGACAGAGCTGATACGTAATAAGCGTCTTGAAATAGCTGCCAAACTTTTGTTAGAGTCCAGTTATACCGTTTCGGAAATATCCGTTTATACAGGTTTCAACAGCCATGCTTATTTTACAAACTGTTTCAAGTCATTTTACGGTTATTCACCCTCAGAATGGGTGCAAAGACATAATGAGAAGAGGGAAACTCTTAAATAGTATCTATTTTATGTATTGTTTGGAATAGAATTTCAAATGAATAAGACAATATTGAAAGTTGCGCTGGGATAAATCGTCTATCTTAGCGCAATCTTTTTATAGGGAGATTGTATTAAACCAATATAAACATTAGTGAAAGTAACTATTATGAAATTTAAAACGGGATTAGTATCGTTATTGGTCGTATGTGGAGCATGTAGCCAAGCGACAAAAGAAGTGGATGTCGTAAAAGACAGTTTTGATTTTGCCGGACAGCAGTTGAAATATGCGTTTACGCAAGTAGACTCTGTCAAAGCCAATATACCGGAAGAACAGATGAAAAGAAAACCTATTTCTCCCCGTACGATAGAGGACGACGGAACTCTGCGTCTGGTGGCATCGAGAGATTGGACCAGTGGTTTCTTCCCCGGTGAATTGTGGTATATGTACGAATATACGCAGGATGATTTCTGGAAGAAACAGGCACAGGAATTCACCGCCAATATAGAAGACCAGAAAACCAATGGTGGAACACACGATATGGGATTCAAAATGTATTGCAGTTTCGGCAATGGATACCGTCTGACTCATGATGCAGTCTATAAGGATATTCTGTTGGAATCTGCTGCAACGTTAATCACTCGCTACAAACCGGTCATCGGTTGCATTCGTTCATGGGATCATAGTCGTGATAAATGGCAATGCCCGGTTATCATCGATAATATGATGAATCTTGAATTGTTGTATTGGGCGTTTAAAGAAACAGGTGATTCGGTATATTACAACATTGCAAATACGCATGCCCGCACTACGATGAAGAACCATTTCCGTGATAATTACAGTTCTTATCATGTGATTGATTATGATACGATTACCGGAGCAGTGCTTCATAAACATACACATCAGGGATATAATCATGAATCGGCTTGGTCGAGAGGTCAGGCATGGGGATTGTATGGCTATACTATGTGCTATCGTGAAACGAAGTTGCCCGAATTCTTATCGCAGGCTGAAAATATAGCCAATTACATTTTCACCAACCCTACGATGCCGGAGGATATGGTAGCCTATTGGGACTTTGATGCTCCGGGTATTCCGAATGAACCTCGTGATGCTTCTGCTGCCGCTGTAATGGCTTGTGCCATGTACGAATTATCGATGTATAATACGGAGAAGTCGGCTCAATACAAGAAATGGGCGGATACCATTGTTGAAAGTTTAAGTAAGAATTATCGTGCCCAGTTGGAAGGTGACCGTGGCTTCCTGTTGCTGCACAGCACCGGTGCACACAACTTTGAAAGAGATGTGCCTTTGGTTTATGCTGATTATTATTTCCTGGAAGCTTTGCTCAAGAAAGCCAAGCTTGAAAAGGAAGGTACAGCCATTTTGTAGAACATGAAGATTTAATAGGTATGAGGCGTATTATTTTATTGTTAGTGACAGTTTGTTTTGTTACAGGTACCTTTCAGGCAAAGGTGCCTGTAACGGACAATAAGATTCGGTTGACGAATAACTGGGAGTTTCTCCGCCAGGATGTGGGGAATATATGGGAATTGGTTCGCCCCGTGAAGAAGGGACAACCGGAAGAACAGCCTATATGGACAAAGGTTACTTTGCCCCACTGTTTTAATGCAGAGGATGCAGTAGACCCGGATTTGAATTATTATCAGGGACCGGGCTGGTATAAGACCCGCCTGCAACTAAACAATCCGTATGCCAACGGGCGTATTCTGCTGGAATTCGAGGGAGCAGGACAGAAGACGGATGTATATGTCTACATGACCAAAGTTGGTAGCCATATCGGTGGATACGATAGTTGGAATGTGGATATCACTGACGCGGTGCAGGCGTTTCTTTCGAGTAAAGAGGCTGAACGTTTTGGAGGCGAAGTTCCTTTGAGCATTTGCTGTGATAATACGCGGGATGCGGAGATGATACCTTCGGATTTATCGGATTTCAATTTGTATGGCGGAATCTACCGCTATCTGAATCTAGTGTATCTGCCGGAAGTGTCCGTTGCGTCTCTTCGGGTGGAGCCGACCTTGGATACTAAAATGAAAAAAGGTACATTAAGAGTATCCGGTACATTCTATAATCCTGCTGATGTGCGTGAAGCATCGGTAGAGGTCAGTGTAAAAAATGCGAAGGGTGAGGTGGTATCTACCCGCACTTTCGATAAAATAACTCCGCTGGGTGAATTAGAACTTTTGGATGTTCAGATTGATAAACCACAGCTCTGGGATGTAGACAATCCAGCATTGTATAGCTGTGAGGTTACCGTAACAGCCAACGGGCAGAAAATGACAGCAAGTGAACGTTTCGGTTTCCGTTCGTTTGAGTTCATAGAAAAAGGGCCTTTCATGCTGAATGGAAAACGCCTTTTGCTGAGGGGAACACATCGACATGAAGACCATGCGGGTGTAGCTGCTGCCATGACCGAGGAACAGATGGTACAGGAAATGAAGATGATGAAGGAGATGGGAGTGAACTTCATTCGCCTGGGACATTATCAGCAATCTGAAATCATTCTGAATCTCTGTGACGAACTGGGTATTTTGGTTTGGGAAGAAATTCCCTGGTGCCGCGGTGGAGTCGGCAATGAGGAGTATCGCGGACAGGCTAAACGGATGTTGACGAATATGATAACTCAGCACTACAATCATCCTTCGGTAATTATCTGGGGATTAGGGAATGAGAATGACTGGCCGAATGACTTTCCTGAATTTGAGCAACGGGAAATACGGAGCCTGATGAGTGAATTGAATACATTGTCTCACCATCTTGATGCCGAACGTAAGACGGCTATTCGCCGTTGCGCTTTTTGCAGCGATATTGTAGATGTATATTCTCCATCAATCTGGGCAGGTTGGTATCGTGGCGTCTATACGGATTATCAGAAGATGTCCAGAGAAGAAATGGAGAAAGTAAAGCATTTCTTGCATGTAGAGTGGGGTGGAGATAGTCATGCTGGACGCCATGCAGAAGCTACCGCTCCTATACGTAAAGAAGGAGAGAGCGATGGAGATGCTGCTTTGAACGGTTCGGCTTTGGTGCTGACGAAAGGAGATTGGTCGGAAAGTTACATCGTGAAACTGATAGACTGGCATCTGAAAGAACAAGAGAAAATGCCGTGGTTGACTGGTGCCGCTTATTGGCCATTCAAAGATTTTTCTACTCCGGTGCGCCCGGATAATCCGGTGCCATATATGAACCAGAAAGGAGTAGTAGAACGAGATTTTACAAAGAAAGAGAGTTACTACGTGTTCCAGTCATATTGGACACAGAAACCGATGCTTCATATCTATGGACATGGCTGGCCTGTGAGGTGGGGAGATGCTGACGAAGAGAAGGAAGTGTTGGTTTATTCTAACTGTCCAGCTGTAGAATTATTTGTGAATGGGCAGAGCCAGGGAGTGCGTAAACGTAATAGTCAGGATTTCCCGGCTGCCGGCCTGCACTGGAATGTGGAACTTGCTAAAGGACAGAATATACTTCGCGCCGTAGCTATCGGCAAAGAAGTCCTTTCTGATGAGTTGAGCTTTGAATATCAGACAGAAAAATGGGAAAAAGAATATGCGTTTAGAGTTACTTCTACACCCCGGGAGGACGGAACTGTTGAAATCGAAGCCCAGTTGGTAGATGCCAATGGTATCAGATGCCTTGATTCCAGAATATTCATATCTTTCGATATTGCCGGAGACGGGGAATTAATACAGAATCAGGGAACGGTGACCGGTTCGCGCAAAGTACAGGCACGAAACGGACGGGCACAAATACGGGTTCGGACACAAGGGGGTACTTCTTCTGTAGCCGTGAAAGCAGATAAGGTCAAGACTTCATTTATAACAGTACAGTGAAATTATGAAAAAGGTAGGTGTTTTATTTTTAGGGATATGTGCTTTGCTAGTTGCTTCGTGTACATCGGAGAAGAATGGCAAAGATTATGTGAAGAATGTTTTGAAACAGGGGATACTGGAACGTGCTGCTACGAATCTAAAAGAAGAACCGGTGACAGTCACCGCCTTTATAGCTGAACGTAGTGCGGGAGATATACACGACTTTTATTCGGAGGGTGATTATTGGTGGCCGGATACGTTGAATCTTGATGGTCCCTATATTCGTCGGGATGGTCAAACTAATCCGGATAATTTCGTGGCACATAGACATGCGATGATACGCTTCAGCTCGATTGTGGGAAATCTGACTTCTGCCTATTTATTGGATCAGGATAAGACGTATGTGGATGTAATACTGGCACATGTACGTGCCTGGTTTGTGAATGAATCGACGCGGATGAATCCTAATTTGCAGTATGCGCAGGCTATTAAGGGAATTACTACAGGCAGGGGCATCGGCATCATTGATACGATACATCTTATGGAAGTAGCCCAATCCTTATATCAGTTGGAAAAACTGGGAGTACTTCCTGAAGATGATATTAGGGCTACTAAACGGTGGTTTGCCGATTATTCGAAATGGATGTTCACGCATCAATATGGCATAGATGAGATGAATGCCAAGAATAATCATGGTACCTGTTGGGTGATGCAAACTGCCGTTTTCGCTCGTTATGCCGGTGATAAAGATATGATGGATTACTGTAGGAAGCGTTATAAAGAAGTACTCCTGCCCAAGCAAATGGCTGAAGATGGTAGCTTTCCTTTGGAAACAGCGCGCACAAAACCTTATGGTTATTCTTTGTTCAATTTAGACGCAATGGCGACAATATGCCAAACTCTTTCTGATAAGAATGATGATTTATGGACTTATACAGTGGAGGATGGCAGGAATATGGAAAAAGGTATTAATTTTGTCTATCCATACGTGCTTGACAAGGAAAGTTGGGCTTATCCGAAGGATGTAATGTATTGGGATGAATGGCCAGTGGCTCATCCTTTCCTGCTATTCGGAGCTTTGCAAACGGATAATAAAGACTGGTTGTCTACGTGGGCACAACTGGAGCATTTTCCGGTAACAGATGAGGTGGTACGTAATTTGCCTGTACGTAATCCATTGATTTGGATTTAAGAATATAACATCGTTTTATATTTGAACTATGAACATAACACGGAAGATAATAGCTGGAATTGGTGTATTGTGTGCTTTGGGCACAACGCCTCCTGCAATGGCACAAAACAGAGTCGTAAGTCAACAGACTACGGGTACGGTAGTAGAGGGAGATGTAACAATGTTGGTCACTCAGGAAACTACTACCCGTTATCGGCGGACTACTTCTCAAGGAGTGCCTGATGCGAAGTTGGAATACACTCCCGGAACTACTCCGAAACGATTGGCGCTTCCCTTGGCTGAGACAGTGATGGCGAGATACCCGGATTATCGAATGGCTTACTGGAAAGATTATACTTATGTGCAAGGATATATGTTTGAGGCAATGGATCGCCTGGGACAATTGACTGGTGACGGCAAATATCTGGGATATATGAAAGAGTATATAGACCATTTTATTGATGAAGATGGGAATTACAAAGGGGGTGGATTGACTAATCTTGATAATTTCATGACTGGCTCGGCGTTTTGTACTCTGTATGGGCGTACGGGTGATGAAAAATATAAGAAGGCAGTTTTGCAGATATTAAAAGCTGTTGATAAGTATCCCAGTTCCGACGGGCAGTTCTGGCATGGAAACCGTAGTCCTAATATGTGGATTGACGGTGTATTTATGATGCAGATGTTTCTGATACGTTGTGCGCAATATGTCGGAGAGGCTGATTACTGTTATGATGTGGCATGCAGGAATATTATCACTGCTGCCCGCCATTTGCAACGTCCGGATGGACTGGTACTGCATGCTTGGACTACAGAACCGGAGAAAGCAATATGGGCAGATAAATCTACGGGAGTTTCACCGGAGGTGTGGAGTGAAGGAATGGGATGGTACACTTTGGTTGTACCTGAATTACTTGCTTTGTTACCCCAAACACATCCGGATTATCGACAGGTACTCGATATTTATCTGAAAATGTGTAAAGCACTGAAAGAAGTACAGGATAAGAAAACCGGAGGCTGGTTCATGGTGGTAGATAAAGGAGATAATCCCCTGAACTTTATTGATCCGTCGGGAACTGCTATGTTTGTGTATTCCATTCAGCGTGGTGTTCAGTTAGGTTTGCTCAAGGCTAAGGAGTATGCTCCGGTTGCAAGCAGAGGATATCAGAGTCTGTTCCCTTTCATACAGGTGAATGAAAAAGGTTTGCTAGATGTGATAGGGGCATGTGACGGTGTAGTGATTAAAAAGAATTTTGTAGAATATGTTACTGTTCCCAAAATCTTGAATGCAAAAGAGGCGGTTGCCGGCATTTTGTGGGCATCTGTTAGTATGGAAACGGAACATTTGAAAACTAAATAGGAATGAGAGTTTTACGTAGTCTGATTATAGTAGGTGTATTGCTTGTATCTATCTCTGTTCAAGCCGGCAATACAGGTGAGTTGGTGCGCATCAAGCAGAATTATTCCCGGATGTTAGTTCCTTCGGGGGAAGATTCGTTTGGCTTGTTGTCTATTCTTTCATCTATTCAGCCGGAGAAAGAGATCTCGGACCAGGCTGTAGTGGAATTGCATCAGCGTTATCCTTTCGATTTAAAGAAAATAGCAACCTATCTATCTTCTTTTATGGAAACCGGGATGTGGCCGGACATTAATTATGAAGATAAGAAACGTTCGGGGTGGGAGCCTAAACTTCATGCGGAACGTATTCTGGAACTGGTGAAACTTTATAATTCCAAACAAACTTCTTATTACCATTCTCCGGAAGTAGAAAAGGTGATTCATAGAGCAATGGACTATTGGTTTACTGCTAAACCTGTGTGCTTGAACTGGTGGTATAATCAGATTGGTATACCTAAAACACTGGGCACAGCTTTCATTTTGTTTGAAGAAAAACTAACTCCGGCTGAAAAGCAGAAGGCAATTGCTGTAATGGAGAATGCCAAGTTTGGAATGACCGGACAGAATAAAGTATGGCTTGCCGGAAATGTGATGATGCGTGCATTGTTACAGAATGATTATGAGTTGGTGAAGATGGCACGCGATACGATTGCATCTGAAATAGTGACAGGTGGGGCAGAAGGCATAAAAGATGATTGGTGTTTCCATCAGCACGGTGCCCAACAACAATTCGGGAATTATGGGCTCTCATTTGTTGCTGGGATGAGCTTTTTCTCCGGATTGTTTTCCGGGACTTCTCTGGCTTTTGATGATAAACAATTGAGTATTATAAGTACTTTGATTGACAAAGGTTATCGTTGGGTTATCTGGAATGGGATGATGGATGTGAATGCCTTAGGGCGTCAATTGTTTCACCATGCACCTGTGCATAAAGCATTGAGTCTTGCATTTGCTGCTTCAGAGTTGGGTGGAGGCGAATCAGAGGCATGTATGGCTATAGCCACAGCTCTGCTTCGTGACAACTATCCTGCACCTGCCTTGAATCTACTGACGGGACATAAGCACTTTTGGCAGTCGGATTATACTATTTATCGCCGTCCGTCCTGGATGGCTTCCATAAAAATGGCTTCCGACCGTATTGTGGGTGTGGAAATGATGAATGGTGATAATATGAAAGGATATTATATGGCTGATGGAGCAACCTATATATATAAGGATGGCAAGGAATATTTGGATATTTTCCCGCTTTGGGATTGGCGTAAATTGCCGGGAGTGACTGCTTTTGAGGATGATGCTCCCATGCCATTGATCAAAAGCTATCAGCCTCGCAACAAAGGAACTTTTGTTGGAGCTGTTTCGGATGAGAAACAGGGTATGACTGTGATGGAGTTGAATCGTGCCGGAGTGAAAGCACATAAAGCATGGATTTGTGCGGATGATTTTGTTCTTTGCTTGGGAGCAGGCATACAGGCAGATAGTAATCTTGTTGTGACCACTTCAATAGAACAATGTCATAAGAACGGAGAGCTTCTTTCCTGGAAGAAAGGACAATGGAGCGCTGTGAATGCCAAACAAACTGTTACGGCAGAAGTACATCGCTTCTTTCATAATAATACGGGATATATTGTATGGGGAAATGAAAATGAGATGGTTGCCGAAACTGCGGAACGTAAAGGAAGTTGGTATGATGTCATGCAGATGTATCGCCCGGCAGAGGTACATGGAGAGGTCACCACTCTTTATTTGAAACATGGCGCATCTCCTAAACAGGCTACCTATCAATATTTGATATTGCCGGTGGTAGATAAGAAAAATGTAGCTGCTTTTGATTTGTCGGATATCCGGATACTTCGTAATGACACTGTAGCACAAGCCGTTTATGCAGAGAAAAAGGCTACTTGCTGGGTAGCTGCCTATCAACCGGTACAATTAAGGGTTGCTACAGGTCTCGCATTGACTATCCAGACTCCCGGAGTTTATATGATACGGAAGAGTGGAAACGGACAATACATGATAAGTTGTGCCAGTCCAACTCAATGTGAAGATGTTGCAGAACTTGAACTAAACCATAAACAGATACGTATTTCTCTGCCCAAAGGAAAAGGGAAAGGTAAAACAGCTTCTGTTGTGGCCATAATTCGTTAAAAAACATCTTTTGAATCATTTCTCCAAGCGATTGAAATAATATTGCAAGCCTTGTTTGTAGGATACGTCTATTTTTGTTTTGAATAAAAAATTATAGACTATGAATACACACAAGGTTTTTGTTTTTGGATTAGCATTGTTGGGTGCCAGCTTGCTAAAAGCCCAATCTGTAATGGACACTTATAAGGCTGTCTTTACTTCACCTCCGCAACATGTTCCTACTACCAAAACTCCGGATGCACCTTTAGCTGGTAATGGAGATATCGGTATCACGATGGGTGGTACTCCTGATAAACTTTGTTTCTATATTGGTAAGAATGACTTTTGGAGAGCTTACCCGGTTTATCCTGGTGGTATTGCGTTGCCTGGTGGATTGGATATTACAATAGATGAACTTCGGGGAGCTTCTTATCATGCAGAACAGTTACCCGGTTCGGCAGAAATAACAGCTAAATTCTCAAATACCTATTGCGAGTTAAAGTTATCTGCATGGGTTGCGGCAACGGATAATAAAGTAGTAATAGAATTGCAATCGAATAAGGTGGTAACTGCTCGTTTGCGATTGTGGGCTGCTGAAGGTAATACTTCGACGACAGCACAAGGCTTTGATAAAGTGATGTGGGTGAGTCGCTCATTTGAGAATGCGGAATTATTGCGTTGGCCTACTCATGTGGCATTGGCCTTGAATTCAAGTACGGATGAACTGTCTCTGATTCCCGGAAAGAAAATGCAACTGGTAGTATCTGCTTATACAAATCATGATACACCGGATTGGAAAAACAAAGCAATTGCGGAGGCCGGAAAAGTGTCGGAAACCACTATAGAGCAATTACGCAAGAAACACCATGTCTGGTGGAATAACTTCTGGAAACAATCTCATATTAATATTGGTGACAGCTATTTTGAGAAGTATTATTATCAATCTCAATATTTGTTTGCTTGCTCCTCTCGTGAGGGTAAATTCGCACCTGGAATATGGGGGCCATTCGTTACACGTGATGAGGCTGCATGGGGAGGTGATTATCATCTGAATTACAATTATCAGGCACCTTACTGGGGAGCCTTCTCTTCTAATCATATTAGTTTGACGGATAATTTTGATCAACCTCTATTGGATTATATGGAAGCCGGTCGGAAACATGCGCAAGAGTTGTTGGATTGCAGAGGTATTTATTATCCGGTAGGTATTGGGCCGAAAGGGTTATGTACGGCAATGTGGCCATTGACCCCGGAAGAAATGCTGGAGAAGTATGCAACTCGTGAAAACACTATAGACGGTGGTTATAAGTTCCTGGGGCAAAAAATCAATGCGGTGTTTAGTGTCGGAAATATGTTGATGCGACATTATAGTACATATGATAAAGCGTATGCTCGTAAAGTATATCCATATCTTGTGGCCTGTGCTGATTTCTGGGAAGATTACCTTTCTTTAGAAAATGGACGTTATGTCATCCACATGGATCATTTTAATGAGGTGATGCCCAATAAACGTAATGGAGGTATTTGGCGTAATCGTTTGGGTGATTTTAATTCTACTCTTTCTTTGGGCTTGGTCCGTATGCTATTTCAGGGAGTAATGGATATGAGTGACTTTTTGTCTGTGGATCGTGTAAGACAATCTCATTGGCAGGATATTTTGGAAAAACTGAGTGAATATCCGTTGGGTACCACGGAAGACGGACGCCAAAGTTTGAAGAACATGGAGATAGGACCTCAGAATAAGGATGTACAACCGTCAGGCTTGAACAGAGTCTCTATTCATGGCTTAATTCTTCCTGGTGGAGTTGCAGGTCCGGTGACGGACGCCAAGTTCAATGCTATCTTATTGAATGATGTTGCACATTGGGCGGATAAACAGCGTGACCCGAATGATTGGGGAAATACTTCCAACAACGGAATCGAAACTTGTTATCCCGGAGCAGTGCGTGTAGGATATCCGTCGGATAAGATTTTATCTTATTTGAAGAAGCGGATTGAAATGAATGTATATCCCAACTATTGGATTGTACAAGGTGGTGGAGGTATTGAGACTTTTGCTGCTGTTCCCCTGACTATAAATGAGATGCTGTTGCAAAGTTACGAAGGCGTTATCCGTGTTTTCCCGAATTGGAATCGCGGGAAGGATGCTTCGTTTGAGAATTTAAGAGCTTATGGGGCATTTTTGGTTACATCTGCCTTTAAGCAAGGTGAAGTTCAGGGAGTAGCGATACTTAGCGAGAAAGGACGCATCTGCAAAATAGAAAATCCTTGGAAAGGACAACCTGTACAGGTTACTCGAGGAAACAAAAAATCGGATATACTTTATGGAGAATATCTGCAAATCCCAACTGCGGCAGGTGAGAAAATAGAACTGAATTTATATACAAACCAATAATTAAGAATAGAATGAATAGTGTGAAAACATTTGTAGGTGGTATTGTTGCTATGGCATTTTGTGTGAGTATATCTGCTCAGACGAAATTACCACTGGGCTGGCAATCCAGCCATGTGAAGGTTACCCCGGAAGGGGAGTTGGCCTATTATCCCGATAAACAAGGAAATACAATTCCGGATTTTAGTCGTGTGGGGTATCATCATGGTGATAAATCAATCCCTTACTGTCCGGTGACAAAGGTGGTATATCCTGTAGAGAACGGTGACAGCCGTCAGCGTATTCAAGATGCAATAGATGAAGTGGCTCGCATGAAACCGGATAAAGACGGCCATCGCGGAACAGTTCTGTTGAAGCGTGGAGTATATCATGTCCACGGAACTATCCGTATTAATACGAGTGGAGTAGTCCTGACCGGTGAAGGGGATAATGTGAATGAAACCCGTTTGTTGGCTATCGGTAAGCAACGTTTTTCATTAATACAAGTATCCGGTGAAGGTAGAATAGAGGAAGTGCCCGGAACAAGGGTGAAAATAACAGATATGTTTGTACCGGTGGGAACACATTCGTTTCAGGTTTCTTCTTCTGCAAATTTTAAGGTTGGTGATCGTATCATCGTTTATCGTCCCGGAACGGATAACTGGATACATGATATTAAGATGGATCAAATCATCGAACGAAAAGGAACTCGCCAATGGACTGCACAGGAGTACAATCTTTCTTTCGAACGGGAGATTGTAAAAATAGAAGGTAATCGTATCTTTATTGATAATCCGGTTGTGATGCAAATGGAAGATAAATATGGCGGTGGTGAAGTTTTTAAGTATACTTTTGCAGGACGTATTAGTGAGGTTGGAGTAACTAATATGTGTTTGGAATCCGAGTTTGAACATTATGAGGATAATCAACATGGCTGGATTGGTGTCCAGTTTGATAAAGTGGAAAATTGTTGGGCGCGTAATCTTACCTGTCGCTATTTTGGTTATTCGGCAGTGAGCTGTGAACGTAATGCGAAAAATGTGACTGTGACAGATTGCCGTTGCCTGGAAACAAAGTCGTTGATTACCGGTGGTTTGCGATATTCCTTTAATAATTGGGGACAACAGAACTTGTTCATGAATTGTCAAAGTACGGAGGGACGCCATGACTATGTGACGGGTGCCCGTGTATGTGGTCCTAATGTGTTTTATAATTGTACAGCTTCACAAACTTATGCAGATATTGGTCCTCATCATCGTTGGGCTGTCGGTACGCTTTATGATAATGTGATTACCGATGGAGAAATCAATGTGCAAGATCGCGGAAAAATGGGGAGCGGTCATGGTTGGGCCGGAGTGACTCAGATTCTTTGGAACTGCCGTGTGAAACGTGCTGCAGTGCAAAGTCCCTGGGCATCGGGTTATAATTATAATTTTGGAATGAAGGGTGAAAAAGCCCCGGGAGTTTTTGCAGACCGTCCGGATGGTGTTTGGGAAGGGCAGAATGAAAAGAATGTTTTCCCCCGCTCGCTTTATGTGGCTCAATTGATGGCTCGTCATAAGAATATGGACTTGCATATACTTACTAAATAGGCTCTAAAAAGGCTTGTAATTTAGTCTTGTAAAATTGTAATTAGTAATAAGTGATTGATTATTAATTGTTTATTGTTGTATCTGTTTGCAGTCTATAACACTTTGAGATATAATTGATAGTATTTGATACAATCTTTAAATCTCGTTTCAGAAAATTGTTGTTTGTTTGCGATGTGGAAAACAACGATGTTTAACTTTAAAAAATGATGTATTGATATTATGTAAAAACAATCAAACCATGAAAACTCAAAAAGAATTTCAGGTGAAATCCCTTGTTAATTTAAGTCTAATTAAAAAA
>OGIE01000066.1_pt1 | contig 128637 bp, 127 predicted proteins | sample 1571581 | NCBI WGS metagenome assembly OGIE01 (sample SAMEA2582021, study PRJEB24529) | metagenome | biome: Human gut stool | place: China | collected 2011
CCTACCGCCGTTACAGCTCTTGAAATCATGTCAATGAATTTGGACAGAATCGGAGCGACTACACTCAATATCGGAGCGAACGCAGTAGCGAATGAGTTTTTCAGCCGGGTCATGCTGGACATGAGCATCGACATATCCTTGTTGACCGACTTCGAATACTGTGCAAGGTTCTGCAGGCCCTCTTTTGCTGCTGAAATCATTGCCCGGATTGCCTGACGGATAAGCATGAGCTTGACCATCTTTCCAAGGCTTAAGATGCTCTTGCCGAACGGGATGACTGACTTCGTGGCGTTCTTCGTCTTTTTGGTGGTCTTTTCCGTCTCGTTCCCGGCATCCTCCATCTTTTCCCGATATTCAGATACTTTCTGATTCATGCTGTCCAGCTTTTGCTCTTCCTGGGTCAGTCTCTGAACCGTAGCGGCACCTGAATCTGTGTTCATCATCGGAGTATATGCACCGCCGGAATCTTCCAAGGCTTTTTTCTTTGCCCGGGCCGTATCCAGCTTTGCGTTGAGCTGGTTAATATCGTATTCCATCCGCTTAAATGCGGAGGATTCCGTATTGCCGCCGGTCTCCACGAACTTAATTTCTTTCTCAATCACAGCATCCAGGGATTTTTCCAGTTTCTCAATCTCTGCGGTCAATGCAGAGTATTCCTGTGTAGGAACTTCTTCTTTCCGCATCTCTTCTATCTTCTGCCGCAGCTCTTCGACTTTCTGAAGCTGGGCTGTATACTGCTGGTTCATTTTCGATACGGAGTTGATCTGCTTTTCAATGGCGATCCGCGCCTTATCGCTTAAATCAGCGGTAGAAGCGGCCATATTTTTCAATGCCTTATTTATGCTTTCAGATCCGGCCTTAATGCCGTCCTCGTTGATTGCTGTGTCAATAATGACGCTTCCGTCTGCTTTCATCCGCTCACCGCCTTATAGCCATTTTTCCATGCTTTTTTAGCGTTTGCTAAAGTGCTATAAGCACCAATTTGAGATGTTTCGTCACCCCAAGACTTACGAATTCTATATAGCTTTTTAGAATTTGTGGGTGTAGTGGAGTTATTAGTAGAACCCAAATATTTTTTAATAGTGTTTTTAAAAGTAGACCAATGCGGCAAAATATAACAAGGACAATATTTATATGCTCTTGAAGATTTATAAGTATTTTGGTTATCTCTTGTGCCGCCGATACCTAATCCTCTATTAATCCAATAAGTATGTGTATATAAGTTATTTTCAATATTCCATCCATATTGTTTCATTAAATATGCCACTACTTTTGCGGCGTTATCTTCTACTTTAGATGAATTACCAATTACCTCAATAGAAATTGTAGTATTATTTCCGCTATTGGGGTCAGAAGTTCCATCACCTGAGTGCCAAGAAACCATAGATAAGTCATGTCCTACCCAAAAGCAATGTTCATCAACAAAAATATGAACACGAACATCATTTAAATTACCATTTCTGCAGGCTCTTGTGTATTGCTCTGCTGCTGTTGTTCCAGAAGCGCAATTAATTGCTTCGGTGTTATGAACAGTAATACCAACAGTCTTAGCTCTTTTTTGTGTTGGAATAGCAATGCCATTTACGTTATGCTGTTCTAAATAATATTGATAGCCTTTAAGTCCATTCCAATTTAAAGTTTTATCTGGTTGTAAAAAAGCCATAATATTCACCCCTTAAATAAAAATTTATATTTTGGTTTTTCTTCTTTAAATAGTTTATATCTAATATAATCATCTAATAAAATAATTAAGGCACTCAATAGCACCCATAATAAAGTAAAAGGCAAACAAATTTGTCCTATAAAATTAAGCGGCATACCGGAATAATCCCAAATATGCCACTTTAATACAATATTAACAATAATGCCAGTTATTAATTCCAATCCTGTGATAGCGCCACCACCAATTAAACATTGATATTCAAATGGCATATTCCAAGAAAAAATTTCATTTAATAAACCAACAGTTATAAAGCAAATGCCGCCTAAAATAAACATTGTCCAATGAGAATAACCTCTAGAAATGATTTCGATTAAAAAATAAGCGCCGCCACCAATTAAAAAAAGAAACAAATATTTTAACAATTGTTTCATAGATTAAACACCTGAAATAGCAATAATTACATCTTTATATTTGTCTTTTAATTCAATACCATAATATACTGCTTTTACTTCTTCAATTGTTTCTAAGTCTAAAATCTGATGTTTTAATAAATTAAAATATGTCGTATGGTAAATAATAAAATTAGATGCCGCAGCTATCAACCCATTCATTTCTTCTGCTGTATAAATAGAACAAATTTCACCATCAGCATGATATGGAACTGACTGCCCTTGTGCCGCAAGTGACCCCAAAGTAGTCAAATTAATTTGGTCGGTAGTATTTAATCTATAGTGTTTACCATTGTAATCAATTCCATTTGTAATTGTTGTTTGACTATAACTCATCATTTCAATAATTTTTCTTTGTTTCTCTTCCTCTAAAGTAGCTTCAGTCGTTAATTCATTATTTTGTATCTTATTAATTTCATCTCTAATACCAATTCTATTAGATAATAATTTAGAAAAATCATAAGGCAGAACATTACCAATCATAAAGTTTTCAGAACATTTTAAAATTTGATAATCTGAATTATCAAGTTTCTTTTTTAAATTCTCAACTTTTTTATTAAGATTGGATTCTTTTTCATTTATTCTTGCTTGCTCCAAAAGAATGTCAAAATTTTCTTTAATATATTTATCAATATCACTATTGTTTTTAATTAGAACAATAGTGTACTCATTTGCTATATAAAAATTATCTTTTTGACTAATATTGCTTCTTAAAATAACTTTATAATAAATATTAGAAATATCTTCATAAGAATAGGATACTGGTTCTAACGAGTAAGTCTTATACATATCTTTTTTTCACCTCTTAAAAATTAATTGTTTTAATAGAGATTAAATTAAAAGCACTATTATCAGCTTTTTTAAATCCAGTGATATACATATAATATCTTCCAGCTGTTCCAAGAGTTTCTATTATAGAGGTGTCCTTTAAACTAGAACTTCCAACATAAGTTGTAGTAATAACTTTATCATAATTTTCAGCTGAAATTTTTTCTTTTAATGATGATAGAATCTCAGCTTCGGTTTCTCCTGTTGCAGTCATTAAATTGATATTCATAGTTTGATTCATCCAGCTACTAATATTACAATTAAGAGTAATTAATAATTCTCCAGCAATTAAATCAATCGGCGTTGTAAATAAAATACTAGTTTTTGTATCTTGTTCAGTCCAGTTAGTCATATAAATTCCATATTTTTGAGACGCATCACCAATAAAATTATCGCTAACCTCAACTCCGCCCCAATGATTTACCAAATCAGATAAATTCATCCATTCTAAATCTCCATCTTTTATAAGAACTTTTGAACTCCAATTATCTATTGTATCCTGTTTTGAAGTAGATGTTGTTGTATCTAAAATTGTTTCTTTTTTTACAGAACTTCCGCCAGATGTTTCAAGAGTTCCTGTAATTCCAAAAAGTTCTACGCCTTTTTTAATATTGGCGGCAATTAAATTAGAATCACCTTTTAATATTTGGTTTCCTGATAAATAATTTCCACTTAAAATATTTTGGTCTACTATTGTTGGCACATAAATTTTAGACCCAATACTTGGAATTGTTCCAATTAACTTATTCTTCTTAGAGAAAGCAATTTTTCCTTCCAAAATGTCAGCAGAGGTCGCTGTCCCTTCGTCTGTATCAATAGAAGAAATAATATTAATCGTTGATACTTTTTCTGTGCCTTTATAAATTGACAATATTATCCCTCCTTTTAATCAATTAAATAAGAAACATTAAGGAAATAATGTAAATCTGTTGTCAGACTTTCACCAGTATTTACTAGTAACATTTCTCCTGAAGATTTAATTTTTACAAAAGAATTATGTAAAGCATTATTACCATCAGTTAATGGCGGTGTATTAATTCCAAAAACCGTTTTAGTTGGTCGGAATCCCGTTGGTAGAATTCCGATTAAAGAAACCTTTGGAGTGTCGCTTTGATTTTCCTTTACGTTCAAGTATCCTTCGATATAAGCTACTTTACCTATCTTCCTGTATTTAATCGCTGATTCCGAATATCCAATTCCATCTGCGGAAATAGTTAAAGTATTCCAGCCACTATCTTCTAATTGCGGTGTGTCAACTTCATCTGATACTATATAAATCCAATTATCTTTTAGAGTTCCTGCGATTTTTTCACTATCATATTCTGCTTTTGTTAGAATTTTAGTTCTATAAACATTTTCAGAATTATACATAAGCTCTTGATTACTGTCTTCTGACAATAAATCTAAAATTGCTTTATTATTATGAGTATGAGTTTGACTATAAGCTAAATCATAATGTTCTTTTAGCTCATCCGTTAAATCATTAGAAACAGTAGGAATAGTAGGCTTATTAATTAAATCATTATAATCGCCGCTAAAGCCACTTGAACTGCCGCCTGAACCATCTTTACCATTGTAAACTAAAAAAGTTGATGTTGTATCATTTGATAAGGTAATTGTATAAGTATCAGTAGCTCCTGCTAATCCAGCGACTTCACCTTTGTTAGAAGATGTAAAGGAAATAGAAGTAATAGAAACGCCATTAGTTCCATCTACTCCTTTTAGACTACTTAAAGGTATTAAAACTTTCCAACTACTATCACCAACATAACGCCATTTTAAATTTATATCATCTTTGCCGATTTCGATTTCTTTACCATTAGAACCATTGAGAATTTGTAGACTCTTTGTTCCTGTAGTGTCTGTAATATCTAATTTATTGCCGCCATCAATAGCAGTAATCTCTACTATTGGAGAAAACCCATCCGTGCCTTTAAGTTCTGATAGTGAAATCAAATTAGTCCATTCTGTTTCATTATCTTTTTTCCATTGAATATAATTGCTGTTTGTTCTTAAAGAAACAGATTGACCATCAGTCCCTTTGATGTCTGATAGCAATACTAAATTTACCCAAGTTGTATCGCCGCTATATTTCCATTGAATAGCTTCATCAGATACTTTTAGTTCAACTTGTTTTCCATTTATTCCATTAAGCCCATTATAAACATTAATGGTGGATTCAGTATTGTCTGTGTATAAAACTTTATATGTGTCTGTCGCCCCAGAAAGATTAGGAGTATTGCCTTTATTACTTGAGGAAAAGGTAATAGAAACGATACCTCTGCCATCTTTTCCAGCTTCTCCTGAACCACCACTTGAATTGCTATTTAAAAAAGGATTAAAACTCAATTATATCACCTCTTAATAAATAACATGAAAATCTAAAGCAGCGCAACCAGCTGGCATTTTTACTGTTTTAATTAGCATATATTCATCACCAGTATAAGGAGTAATAAAATACTTAGTGGATGGAACTTTATTTGGATTGCCATTAATAACAATTTGTGTGCCTGCTGCCGCTTCAAAACCAATAAATCTTAATTTAAAATCTGGATTTTTATATCCTTCTTTTTTTAATTCTTCATAGATTAATTTAACTATATCATCTTCCGCTGTTGCTGTCAATGTAAAGGTTCTATAATTTGGAATCATTTTACTTCCCTCCCTATATTATTAAAAATATTTTTAATATTATAAGTTTCTGTTGAATCTTCAATACTTACCGTGATAATATCGCCGCCACGAATATTAGCTTGTAATAATCCAATTAAAGATTTTCCATTAATTAATCTCTTTTTATTATTTAAGATATATAAATTTGTTTTTAAATTATTTAATTTAAATATTAGATTGATAGCTTCTCTATTAACTAAATCTTTATTAATTAAATATTTAATATTATACATATCCTCCCTGCCACTCAAAATATGGACAAATATCCATATCGAGAAATTTCCTGCTTCATCCTATATGCTTTTGTATTATTACTAATACTACTCACAAGTTCTTGTATAGTCCACAGGCGTAAATTCCCGTATAGCCTACGGTATACATACTTACAAAATAGCTTGTTTATGCCGTGATGTAAGTTAGACAATCTCTTAAATTAAGACTAGCATTGTAATCTCTATCTTCTATATAACCACACTTAGAACAATGATATATTCTATCTGATAGCTTTAAGTCAGTTTTAATATTGCCACAATTATGACAAGTTTTACTTGAAGGATAAAAACGATTAGCAAGTCTTAATTCAATTCCATACTCTTTACATTTTGCTAACAATTTTATTCTAAATTCAAAAAACTTTTGTTGAGCAATTGCTTTAGAGAGGTGTCTATTCTTCATCACACCTGATACATTTAAATCTTCAATAGTAATCCATTTTGGCTTGGTTTTCACCAAATTAGATATTACTTTATTGATATAATCTGTTCTCATGTTATCAAGCTTGTGATAAAGTTTCTGTATCCTTAGCTTTTGTTTTTGGATATTTTGTCGAGTAGCTCCTCCTTTTAATTTGTTTATTTTTTTATAGTTTTCGTATTTCCTCGAAAAACTACGTTGTTCTCGTTTAAGCTTCTTTTCAATTTTTCTTATCCGAGAAGTTTTGTTAATATTTTTATAGGTTTTACCATTTGAGCATATCGCAAAATCTTTTAGTCCTAAATCAACTCCTAATCCAAATGTATTTAAGGATAATTTTTCTGGTTCTTTTTGTTCCATCAACACTGATACATAATATCTTCCTGCCTTACAGGAAACTGTTCCACTTTTGATTATATGTGTATTTGGATTAGTAGGAATATAACCTTTTTCTTTTAATCTTACCCAACCAAGAGTAGGGATTTTAATCCTATGTCTTTCACAATGAATGATTGTTTTAGCATCTGTTTTTACAAAATACATTTTTACATCTGATTTTGATTTCTTCTTAAATTTTGGAAAATGTGTTTTTCCCTTGAAGAAGTTTTTGAAAGCCCTTTCGGCGTTCATGATACTCTGTTTAACAGATTTACTACTAACTTTTTTAATCCAACTAAAATCAGGATTGTTAGGAATAAAACTATTATTAATCCATTTAGAAAAATCCATTCCTGATATAAATCTTTTTTCAGTTTTATATATTTCTCGATTGTGAGCAAGATAAAAATTATAGACATATCTACATACGCCTATTGTATTATTAATTTTTTGTTTTTGTTCAGATGTTGGTTTTATTTCTGTTTTATAACTTTTTAATATTTTCTTCACTTGCTATAAAACCCCTTTTGTTAGTCTTTATAGATGTATTACATCCCACTTCTCTCCCTGTATTTTACATTATATATCAATTTACTTATGAAATCAAACTTTTCTTTCTATATAATTTTCTAACAGTAAAATATTTGACTCAATTATCAAAATATGTTATATTAATATTAGAGGTGATGATGAGATGATTAATACTCATAATAAATTATATAGAAATTATTTAAATTTAGACTATCAAATTATAGATAATTATATTTCTCAAACAGACAATAAGTTAAATAATATTATTAATAATATATATATGTTAATTAATAAAAATAATTATGAAAATATTATTATAGAATCTAAAAACGATATATATACAGTTATATTATATAGATTATTAAATAATTTATTATCTTTAAGAAAATTTAATATATATATAATTGGTAAAACCAATAAAATTAAAGAATATTTATATAAAGATAGTTATAAAAAAGTCATTAATATTAAAAAAATTAATAACAAACTTATTCTTAATACAAATAATCCTCTATATAAAGTATTTTTTAATAATATTAAATTTAATCAAAATGGAATAAGTCCTTTTTATGATTTAACACCTAAACAATTTAATATTATTGCTGATTTTTATAACATTAAAAATAAAAATTTATTAGATATTAATAATAATATAATTAATTCTGAATATCAACTTTTATGTGATAACCGAAATTGTAATTTTAAAAATGTTGACTTAAAACAACAAATGATATATGATTTAATTAAAGGGGGTAAGGGGGTTTATTTAATTAAATTTTATGATAATAACTCTGAAGAAAATAATAAAATTATAGATTCTATTTATAATACAAATAATATAATTTATTATATTAATAATAATAGTTTTAATATAGAAGAAAGATATAACGGAAATTATTTTAAAAAAGTTGATAATAGCCCTAATAAAAAATATAATAATAATATTATAGAAGAGTGTGTAGTAAATGATATTATTAATTCTTATAGAGGAATAGATTTAATCTTTATAAGAAAAATAGGTAATTGGGAGGATAACAACAAATGAAAGTATATATAATTAATGGGCATAGTAGAGCAGGTAAAGATACTTTTGTTGATTTAATTAAAGATATATATAATGATAAATATCCAGAAGAATATAGACTTAATTCTACAAAAAGAATTGTTCCGATAATTAATATAGATAATATTTCAACTATTGACCCAATTAAAAATATTATGAGAACTTATTGTAATTGGAATGGACAAAAAGAAGATAAAGATAGAAAATTAATGTGTGAACTAAAAGAACTGTTAACCAACTATTGTGATTTATCATATAATTATGTTATAGATATTTATAAACAAGATTTGGAAATAAAAACAAAAGCATTGTTTATTCATTGTAGAGAACCAGAAGAAATTAAAAAATTATTAAATACTATCCCCAATTCTAAAACTATTCTTGTAAAAAGACCAGATAATGACTATTGTAAAAATAACACCGCCGACCTTAATGTAGATAATTTTAAATATAATATTATTATTAATAACAATAGTGATTTGGAACATTTAAAAGAATTAGCATATAACTTTTGTGTTGAAGAAAAATTGATTTCATAAATAAACGGTGTTATTATATTAATATAAGGTTAAACCGCCATTTAACCAACGAAAGGAGTAATAAAAAAATGGATATGCGTTATACAATTGAAAACTATGATGAAGAGAATTATCCAGACGCTTGGATTGGTCAAGCAATTTATAATTCTAAAACTATGGAACTAATTTCTGTTGTTTTAGCTCAAAAGGATAAAAACGAAAAAGAATACAACAAAATTAAAAACAATTACGAAGCTTTTAATTTTTATGATTCTGAAAACAAATTATGGAACACTTATGCCAAAGGCTCACATCCATATATTGTAATTGAGGAACTTATGTCTGAAATTAGCGATTGGGCAGCAAAAGAAGCATCAGCAATTAAAACAAAAGAACTTGTTGATTTTCTAGGAGAAGAACAATATAATAATTTTTATGATGATTTTTGGAAAAGACAATAAAAGGAGAAAATTAATGACTATTGGAATTGATATTGATAATGTATTGAACAATCTTTGTGAAGCTGTGCTATCTGTTTATAATGAAGAAGCAGATGATAATCTTAAAGTATCCGATATTACAAAATACAACATTGAAAATTTTGTTAAGCCGCAATATAAAGAGGGATTTTATAAAATTTTCTTAAACAAAGAGGTATGGCGACGAATTGAAGTTATGCCAGATTGTCAAAAATATATTTTAAAATTATTCAATGATGGACATCGAATTTTATTTATCACCAAGACAGAACCTTATAATTTCTATAAGAAAGCAAAATGGTTAGAAAAATTATTTCCATATCTTGAAATTCGTAAGTGCTTCTTTTGTTGTCCAGATAAAACTTTAATGAAAGTTGATGTTCTTATTGATGATTGTGTAAAAAACTTTGGAGGAGCAAAGCATTCTATTTGTTTTGCTTATCCTTGGAATGCTGAGTTTAGAGGAATTAGATGTAAAGATTGGAGAGAAATTTATACTGAAATTAATCAAATCAATAGATAATAATTATATAATTTAAGAGGGTATTATGACAATAGTAAATAAAGAAGAATTTTTAAATTTCATTAACACCGAATCTAAAAAAAGGAGGGTCTATAGATTAGAAACTATTCCTTATGACCCTTATAATACTGGAAGACTAAAAAAAATTTTTTATATTGATAAAGATAAGTATTTTAATACGGGCGAAATGGAAACGATTGCATGGACTTTTGAATATGAACCAAAAGGTATTTCAAAAGAATGTTGTATTGGAGAAAAAAACAGAGAATATTATATCTTAAAGGAGAATCTCTATGATAGATAATTATGATTTTTGGGAAATGGATGCAGCAAAATATTTTTCTTTTCCTAAAAAATATACAAAAGCAGAAAAAAAAGAAAAAGCAAAATATTTGTGCCTAAGCGGTTCTTATCTTGGGTCTAGAAAAATGGATGGAGTTTGGTCTATGATTCTTAGAGATAATGATGGTTCGTATCATTTACGTAGCCGTCAAAGAACAGTAGATGGAATTTATTTAGATAAAGCTGAATGGATTCCTCAAATTATTGAAGAATTAGATATTCCTGCCGGAACGGTATTGCTGGGAGAAATTTATTTACCAAAGAAAGAAGGAAGTAGAAATACTACATCCATTCTTAATTGCCTAAAAGAAAAAAGTCTTGAGCGTCAAAAGATAGAAGAAAACAAACTCTGCTTCTATTGTTTTGATATTTTAGCTTGGGACGGTAACTCATTATTAAAAACCTGTTTTGAAGATAGAATTAATTATTTAAATAAAATTAATACAAATAGTCCCTATATTTCTGTTGCTAATTATCTTAAAGGACAAGAATTATGGGATGAATACAATAAAATCCTTGCTATTGGTGGCGAAGGTATTGTTATTACTAAAAAAACTTCTCACTATACTCCGGGAAAAAGACCAGCATGGGAAACTTTAAAGTTAAAAAAAGAATTAGAAGACTCTATTGATGCGTTTTTAACGGGAAATTATAGAGAACCGAAAATGGAATATACAGGAAAAAATATTCAGAATTGGGACTATTGGAAGAATGTAAAAACAGGACAAATTTACACAGAAAATCAATATGATTTATATTTGGACGGCATTCCACTAATTCCCGTTACACAATACTACGCTTTAGGTTGGGCGGGAGCAGTAGAATTTGCTGTTCTTAAAGACGGTAAAGAAGTCAGTGTTGGATATATTAGCGGTATTGAAGATTCTTTAAGAAAAGATATTGTTGTTAATCCAGAAAAATATAAGGGAAAAGTGGCACAAATTACAGCCATGGAACTTCAAGATGTAAATAATAATGGACACAAAACTTTTAGACACGGGTCTATTGAATGCTGGAGACCAGATAAATTAACATCCGATTGTCTTTATGAACAACTTTTATAAAATTTAATACAATAATTTTTACTTTTAAGGAGAGAATACTATTTGTGTTCTCTCTTATTTTTTATAAAGAGGTGAATTATTGTGTATAAAAATGAAACTTTTCTAACTCCATTACCCTGTGTACCACCGCCGCCAAAGAATAGTGAGATTCAGATACGTTGTTTTACGTGCAAACACTTCGGAATCTGTAAAATTTTACCAGATTACCTTAAGACCGCAACTCTTATTCAAAATGTATTAGGCTATCCAGCAGACCCGTTAGAATTGGTCAGAATTAAAGGATTTATTGGAACAGTAGTAGAAAATTCAAATTCCTATTTCCCCAAAGAAATTACCGCAAACAAAGATAAAAAAGGTGAGTTTTTTGGAGCAAAATATGAAAGTGAAATAGTAATAAATTTCATTTATAAATTTGATTGTTATTTTGTTTTATATAAAGCTACTTACAATTCAGAAACAAAAGAATTTGATATTCCAGCTGGAAAGGAAGTCTATTATGGTGTTGATTTTACCATTGAAAAAGAAGATTTAGATGATTTACAATTGGGCTTATTAACTCTAAGAGAAGATATTGAAAACAAAGAATGTCCTTGTAGCGAAGATAAAGACGTTATCAATGTATCTGCTTTTAGTGCCGCTCTTAACTGTGATTTTTATGAATGGGAAAAGGGGCTAACTTATGAAGAAGGAATGAGAAGAATTGTTATGAAATATCCAGATGGTATTCCTATTGACAAATGTGGCACTTTATATCATCTAGCAACCTATCATATTGAACCAAACAAAGTTCCTTGTTATCATCCAGAGAATGGAAAAGTAGCTTTCATGCCAATGCCTTATCCAGTATATATTCCTGAAAAACCCTGTGATTGTCAAAGAAATAAGACTCGATGTGAGTTAAATGAGGACTTCTAATGGAGAGCAAAAAGTAGCCAGTCTTTTAAAGAGAAATGGTATTCCTTTTAAAACAGAAATTATGTTTAAAGGATTGGTGGGTAAGAAACATATTCAATTAAGGTATGATTTTGCTATTATTAAAAATAATAAAGTATTTATACTCATAGAAGTAGATGGGCGACAGCACTATGAATATATTAAATATTTTCATAAAAATTATAGTGGTTTTCTTAGGTCACAAGAAAGAGATAGAGTAAAAAATAAATTTGCTTTAATCAATAATATACCTCTTATTAGAATACCATATTGGGATTTGGATACTCTTACTTTTGAAAAAATTTTTAATACATCAGAGTATAGAGTTAAATCCAAATATCACTTAGATTATCTAAAAAATAGGAGGTGTTAAGAAGACGAGTGTAATGACAATTTTACTATCTATTAGTGGCGTTTGTGGTGCTATCATGACAATTGCTGGGTTTATTGCTTTTGTATTAAAAAAACCAAAAGAAATAATTAAAAGTATTGCCGCTGAAGCCCAAAAAGAAGAAAACAAAGAAATTAAGGAACTTTTGGAATCCATAAACGAAAAAATTGATTCAAATAAAGAAGGAACATTAGCCTGTTTGCGGCATGAAATAACAGAACTTTATTACAAATGCAGTTCTAAACAAGCTATTTCTTTAAATACAAAAAAAGATTTAATTAGTCTTTACGAAGCTTACATTACTCTTGGCGGCAATTCTTATATTAAAGAACTTTGGAAAGAATTAGAAGATATACCTATTGAAAAAATTGAAGGATGAATTAAAAGAGAGTTGAGATTTTCTTGACTCTCTTTATATTTTTTGCTATAATTATTGATATAAGGAGGTGGTCTTATGGTAGTAATTAAAAATAATAAAGAAATGCCATATGACAGTAATAAAATTAGAAGAGCAATCGTTCAAGCGGCTAATCAAATTAAGTTGCCGGATTTTGATTTTATTGATTCTTTAACTAATGAAATTACAACTAAAGTAGTGATGAAAGGGAAGAATGCCGTATCTAATAGCGAAATAGAAAATATTGTTATGAGTGTTCTCTATGATAAAGCTCCTGATATAGCAAGACAGTATTCGGATTATAAAATTAATAAAGAACGAATTAATAAAAATCCTACAGAAATTGAGAAAGTTCTTTATTCTACAAAAGAAGTAAAAGAAGAAAATGCCAACAAAGATACTGAATTAACTCACATTAAAAATTCTTATTTAGCGGAAATTCCCAGTAAAGAAGCCATGCGTGAAGCCTTACCTAAAGATGCTTTAGAAGCTCATGACAGAGGAGTGGTATATTTTCATGATATGTCTTATTCTTTTAGAAGCATAAACAAAATCTGTGCCTGATGTTTGCGAGAGCGTTAGAAAAAATCTATTTAAACGGAGAAAGTCTTTAATATATTCCAATTAAAGATAACTTACCGTGCTAAGTTTTAAAAGCCTAACGACTATCAGAAATGAGTAGTTTTTTAGTAAAAACGAAAAAGTAGACAACTTATTTAAGTTGATGATATAGTCTAATCTATATAGTAATATATAGCAGTTCATAAGAGAACGGCACAGTGGTGGCTGTGTGAATGCAAATGGGAAAATTGTAGATTATTAAATCTTGATGAGTTATTACAAAATGGTTTTGAATTAGGCGGCAGATGGATTGAAAAACCAAAAAGTTTTTTAACTGCTTGCACCATCACAACTCAAATCTTGAGCCATATTACCGGAAACTCTTTTGGGGGTTGCACTATTAATTTATTACACCTTGCCAAATTTGTTGATGCTAGCAGAAAAAAAATTGAAACTGAAGTTGAAGATGAAATCTGTTTTGTGTTAGATAATTTTTCTAGAAGTGAGATACATATTTCTGATTTAGAAAAGACCAAAGCAAAAATCGTAAATACAAGACTATCCAAAGAAATCGAACAAGGAATGCAGTGTTTTGATTATCAAAATTCAACTCTTTGTAGTTCTGTGGGACAAGCTGTTTTTTTAACTGTTTCTGTTTATTTGAATGAAGAATCTGAATATACAGATGATTTAATTTTAATTTTTAAAGAGATGTTAAAGCAAAGAATTGCTGGCGTAAAAGATAAGAGTGGGCTAAGCGTAAATCCCAATTTTCCAAAAATTCTTTATTTTCTTGATGAAGATACTATGAAAGGCGGAAAATACTATGAAATAACAAAAATGTGTGCTGAATGTTCATCAAAAAGACTTGTCCCAGATTACATGAGTGTCAAAAAACACATGGAATTGAAAGGAATTGTTACCCCTAGCATAAATAAAAACTGTGCCTAATATTAGTAATAATATTAGAAAACCTGCTTAAACGGAGGAAACCTAAATTGGCGACTCGCCGTGCTAAAGTAAAAGCCTAACGACTAATCGTGATGAATGTAGCGATGTAGATTGTAAGCTTATGACAATCGAAATGGCAGGCAACCTTATAGGCTGATGATATAGTCTAGTCTTCATAGAATAACAATATGAAGTAGTTCATGAAAGAACAGCATAGGTATTGCGAACTTGTGTGAATAGAAACGGGGATGTAGAGCGCTCCTTTCTCCATGGATTAATCCAAAAACTGGAAAATTACAAGTATATGGCAGAGGAAATTGTGGAGTTCAATCTTTAAATTTGCCATATATAGCAATGGAGAACAATAAAGAACATTCTGAAGAAATTTTATTTAAAAATCTTGACCATTATTTAGATATTGCTTATCAAGATATGGTTTGGAGAATTAATCATGTAGCAAAAATAAAAGCAAAAGCTTGTCCTTTACTTTGGGTTTATGGTGGTATGGCACGTTTAAATCCAGAAGATAATCTTGAAAAATTAGTTTATGGTGGATTTTATACTTGCACTCTTGGATATATGGGACTTTATGAATGTGTAAAATATATTACAGGAGAAAATCATTGGGAAGGCAAAGGTAAAATATTAGCACATAAAATTTTAGATTATCTTAATAATAAAAATAAAAGTTTTGGAGATAAAGTCAACGTAAGTATCGCTTTATATGCCACACCCGCTGAGTCTTTGACTGATAAATTTGCTAAAGCTTGTTTGAGAGATTTTGGACAAGTAGGTGATGGAACTCAAAGAAAATATTTAACAAATGGTTACCATATACCAGTTTTTCAAGAAATTGATGCTTTTAGTAAATTAACAGAAGAAGCACAATTTAGTGATAAAACACAAGGTGGTGAATGAAATTCTAATACTGCCACCTGAAATTGCGTGAAAATGGTAGAAGTTAAATAAGGCTCTAAAGCACGAATACACTTCGTAAGAGATTTTGTTTCCTTTTAGTAAAAAGGATAGATAAAAATACCATGCCAAGAACAAAGGTTTACAGATTAAGAGGTATCTCTGTAGATAATTAAATAATTATCGAAGTGCGCAACTTAAAATAAATTACGATTGGCCATATGGCTCTGACAAAATTTTATTAAGAAGATATAATCGGAGGAATATATTGTGTTTAAATGCGAAATTTGTGGAAGAGAAATATTTAAAAAAAATCGTTTAGGAGGGTATACGTTATGCAGCAAGCATATGCATCAATTTTTTAAATATGGAAAATTTTTAGATAACATCCAAAGAACAAATCAAGATTTAAATGATTTTAGATGGATTGATAAAAATATTATTGAATTTGATGTATATTATCAAAATAATACTTACTGTGATTCTTTTATAATTGATGCTGAAGATTTAAAAAAAGTTCAATTTAAAAAATGGAGAAAAGACAGCAATAATCGTATTATAACAGGAAATTGCACAAAAAATAATCCAAGAAGAGAGTTAAGTCATATTATAATGAACGTTTCTATTGAAGATAGTAAAAACACAGTAATAGACCATATAAATGGAAACACAAAGGATAATCGAAAAAATAATTTGCGAATTTGCTCTCAAAGCGAAAATGTCTTAAATAAGCACTTTATGACAAATAATAAAACAGGTTTTATTGGTATTTACTATAGCAATAGTAAAGAAAGGTATGTTGCTGAAATTAAAAGAAATAAAGTGAAATGCTATTTAGGACAATTTGAAAAAATTGAAGAAGCAATTTATGTTAGATATGTAAGTGAATTGCTTGTATTTAAAGATTTTCGGGCAAATAATAACGATGAAAATATAAAAAATCAAATTTCTCAAATTTCCACAAAAAGAAAAGAAGAGTTGTATGCAAGAACTGTTCAAAAATTAAATAGAAAAAACATGATAGAACCTTGAGTATTTCATACATAGAAGTTCCCAATTTATCAAATAACCTTAATGCTATGTTAGAAATAATTGAGCATATTGGTAATAATTGTTTATATGCGGAAATTAATAGCGAAGTTTCTCAATGTGAAAATCCAAATTGTTTATTTATGGGCTATGACTTTAAAAAGATTGTAAATGGCGGAGAAATTAAATGGCAATGTCCTAAATGTGGAGAGACAGATAGAGTAAGAACTTCCTGGCGTATTTGTGGCTATTTAACAACTTTAAACAATGTAAAAGAAGGGCGTGCGGCAGATGTTTATGACAGAGTAAAGCATTTAAACTAATAATTTATAAAGGAGAAGTCTATTGATTTCTCCTTTTCTTTATGATACAATAAAAAATAAGAATTTTATAAAAGGGGAGGAAATTAATGATTTTCAATATAATTATTATAACAGAAATGATGGTCTTTTTAGCGGCTTTATTATATGAAATAATTACAATGCCAACAATTGTAATTAGTGAAGAAGATGAATAAAACGATACTGTATTTGACTTTTAAAAATTTTATCTAATATCTAAACCGAAGAGAAATTTCTATTTGATTTCTCTTCTTTTTTATGTTATACTAATTATAGAAAAATAAGAAAGGAGAATAACAAAATAAAATTTAAAAAAGGAGTCAATTATGGAAAGTAGAGTTAAAAGAACAAAGAAGAATGTAATAAAAAATTTAGTAAAAGAGAACCAAAGAATTCATGATTATGATAGTCCTTTTGGTGTGAGGTTTTGGAACAAAATCCTAAAAGATTCCAAAGCTTTTTCCAGAAACAATAAAGTTTTTGACAGAAATATTCCTACTGTAATTGAACGTGCTTATGATAGATATAGAAAAGCACTAAAAACAGAAACCGATTCTTTAAAAAAATATGAATTAGAGCAATTTCTTTTTCAACTTGAATATTTTATGACAGAAGAGTGGCGAACATTATTTAATGATGATGCCAGATTAAAAGAGGGAAAAGAAAAAATTATTTGGAAAAACAGATGTCCAGTAGAACTAAAAGAATATTATACAAAAAGAAAAATTCAAAGAAGAAAGGAACACGAACTTAAAAATGCTAATTCTATTACAAATTCAGAGAAAAGAAAAAGTTGAATATCATATTCATAGTTTTATTTATCCAAAATTATCAAGAAAGGATATTAAAGAATATTATGAAAATTATTTGGGAAACTTAAATGAAGTTCCTTGTAGTTTTTATTTATTGTATCCTAATGAGATTAAAGAAGCAGAGAATGGCGAAATTCTTGATATTGAAAGTAGTATAAGATATAATTTTTATAAAGAGAATTTTAAACCATGGATTGATTTACCGAATAGAAGAGTTTATGTAGAGGTGTTTTAATGGTTTATGTAGGTGGTAAAAAGAAATTGGCAAAATATATCTGCCCGATTTTACAAAAAGAGCTGGATACAGGAAAATATTCGGCTTATGTAGAACCATTTGGAGGAGGCGGTAATATAATGGAAAATATTAATTTTCCAGTTAGGTATTTTTATGACATTAATAAATATCTAATTGCCTTTTACAAAGCCTTACAAGATGGATGGGAAATGCCGCAACCAAATAGTTTTGGAGCAGAACATTATAATGAAGTTAGAAATTCTTTTAAATTAAAAGATGGAAAATATCCAGATTATTATTATGGCTATATGATGTTTGTACCTAGTTTTAGTGGTAAAATGTGGGGTTCTTATGGGAATGACGAAAGAAAGAGAAATCAACAGTATATGTCTGTTGTAAATAATTTTCCAAAAATAAAAGATTGCTTTTTCGAAGCTAAGTCTTATGATAAACTAAAATTTAATAATTGTTTAATATATTGTGATATACCTTATAAGAATAGTAAGAAAAATTATTATGACACTTCTTTTAATTATGATGATTTTTATAATTGGGTAAAAAGTAACTCTAAAAATAACAAAATTTTTATAAGTGAAAACTTTATGCCAAATGACTTTAAAATTATTTGGGAAAAAGAATATAATCGAAGTCTCGGTGCTAGAAATAATATTGTTAGTATTGAAAAACTATATACAATCTAAAGGCGTGATATTAATGAATTATAATGAAATTATAAATTTTGATACAGGCAATTGTCATGGCATTTCTGTAACTTTATTTGTTAGCGGATGTCATTTACATTGTCCTGAATGTCATAATAAACAAACATGGGATTTTAATAGCGGAAAACTATTTACAAATGATACTATCGAGGAGATTTTAGATAAACTAAAGTCTCCTCATATTTCTTATTTTGTATTATCTGGCGGTAATCCAGTTGAAAAAGAAAATATTGAGGTTGTTTTAAACTTGTGCCGTCAAGTCAAAGAATTAAATAAAAAAATTATTTGTTATAGTGGTTATACAATGGAAGAACTAAAAGAATTATACCCAAAGGATAAATTATCTTATTTTAACTATATTATTGATGGGAGATTTGATAAAGCCAAGGTTTTAAAAGGATTGGATTTAAGAGGCTCTTATAATCAGCAGTGCTACGAAAATAAGGACACTTATTTTTTAAACATTTCTCAAAAATATTTTAAGGAAATTTATCCAAACGATGTCGAGCAATATCATAATAAAATTCTCTTGTAAGAGGTGATATTTTGGCGGCAATTTATAACAATTTTTCAGAAGATGAAATAAAAAAGATGTTTAGAGCTTCTAGAACCAAAACTGAGTTCTTGAAAAAATTGGGCTATCAGCATTTTTCTAATAAAATGTATAATACCATTGTAAAAAAATACAATCTATCTAAAAAACTATACTACAATGTCCAAGAATTTATGGATAAACATGGCGGCGTTTTTACTTGTCATGATTGTAGATTTTGTGGACAATGTTTACCTGAAGGATATGAAATAAATCTAGAAAAATATAGTTTAGGAACACCAGAATGGGCGACTTATATTCAAGCTGTTTGTAGAGAATTTTATCCAAAAGAATATAAGATTGCTTTACTAAAAGATTTTCCAGATATTAGTAGCCGCAATTTATTAAGACCTATAACTACACCTATTTATTTATACAATAAAGACAAAAAATGGAAAATTGATAATGAAGAATTCTTTTTAGAACATAAAAATATTATGCTAGATGAAGATAATTTAAAGAATTTTTTAAATATTTATGGTAAAGAAATTATTGAAAAAGAAGCATAATTATAGTATAATTATATTAGAAAAGTAAGGGAGGTAGATATAGTGAGTTACGGTGCTAATGATATAAAAACACTTAGTGTTGGTAGAGCATTTCGAGAGAAATTGGGGATGTATCTTACTGGTGAAAAACAAGAAGCAATCAATCTTGGGCTTCGAGAACTAATTGTAAATGTTCAAGATGAATATGAAGTTTACCCAAAGTCTAATTCTGTTTGTGAAATTGCTTTAGATACAAAAAATCGAATAATTACTGTTAAGGATGAATTTCGAGGAATTCCAGTAGGGAAAAGAGAAGATGGAATTAATTCTTTAACCGCAGCATTCCTTATTCCGCATAGTGGTGGTAAACATGAAGAAGGAGCTTATTCATCTGCTATTGGGTGTAATGGAGAAGGAAACAAAATTGTTTGTCATACAGCAGAATGGCTTGAAGTGGAAGTCAAAAGAGATAATAATATCTATTATCAAAAGTTTCATTCTAACGATGAAGGGGCAGTAGCAGATGATGATGTAAAAATTATTGGAAAAACAAAAAAAACTGGAACAAAAATTACCTATGTCCCAGATACAAAAGTATATGGAAATATTTTTATTGATATTGAATCACTTAAAGAAATGTTAAAAAACATGAGTTATTTTTCTAAGGGACTAAAATTTAAGTTAGTGGTTGATGGAGAAATAACTGAATTTTATTCTGAAAATGGGTTAATTGACGGAATTAATAACAAAAATGCTTTATCCAAACCTTTTTCTTATCACTATGAAACAGCTGATTGTAAGGTTGAATTAGCTTTACAATGGGTTCAAAAAAGAGGGGAAATTAAAGGTTACGCTAATTCTTTGTATGTAAAAGATGGTGGACGTTTTATTAGTGCTTTTAAGTCGTCTTTGACAAGAACTTTTAATGCTTTAGCCCACACAAAATTTAATGGCGATTTAATTAGAAATGTTTTAAGTGGTTTTGTGTCTGTAAAAGTTCGAATAGGACAATGGAGTAATCAGCAAAAAACTTCTTTAGCTAATCCAGAAGCGGGAACAGCTACATCAGCGGCTATCTCAGAATGCTTAAAAGAATTTTCTGTTAAAAGGCAGAAGGATTTTAATCAAGTAATTACTTTATTACTACAAGTAGATAAAGCTGAACGAGCTGCCGATAAAGCAAGAGAAGCTGTTTTGAACCAAAACAGAGATGTAGAAAAAGAATCGCAAAAAAAATCTGTTATGGCAAGTAAGCTTAAAGATTGTCGAATTCATGATGAAAATTCTATTTTGTATATTTCAGAAGGGGACAGTGCCTTAGGTGCTTTTACTGCTTCTAGAGATAGTACTTACATTGCAGCCATGCCTGTACAGGGTAAAATTATTAATGCCTTAAAAAATCCCATTGAAAAGGTTTTAGAAAACGAAGAAGTTCAAGATATTACTAAAGCTTGTGGTTGTGGAATTTTAGATAAAGTAAATATTAATAAATTAAGATATGGTAAAATTGCCTTTGCTGCCGATGCAGACCCAGATGGGAAAGCCATCGTGTGTTTATTAATTGTTTTGTTTTATGTTTTAATGCCAGAATTAATTAAAGCAGGAAAAGTATACTGGGCACAATTTCCATTATATGAAGTATCTGCGAATAACAAAATTCTGTTAGCTTATGATGATGATGAACTTGCTGAAATTCTATCTAAATTTCCCAATGCTAAATATGATAGAAACAAGGGATTAGGTGAAATGGATACCGAAGTTTTTGCTGAAGCTGCCTTTGGCGAAAACGCTCGACTAGTTCAAATTACAATGGAAGAAGTAGAAGATGCTTTTTACATGGTAAATTTATTACTTGGAAAAGATAATGAAGAACGCTCTAAATATATTTTTGAAAATATAGATTTTAAAGAAGTAGAAGGCGAATAAAAGGAGTTGAGTAAATGAAGATAATTTCAAAAGAAATAAAAAATGTAATACCTGAAGCTTATCTTCCTTTTAGTGCTTACGTTATTCAAACGAGAGCATTACCAGATTCAAGAGATTGTTTAAAAACCAGCGGACGTTATATTATATGGTCTCAATATTTTGATAAAAATACGTATGATAAAAAGCGAAAGAAAGGAGCAGATATTGTCGGAAGCGTTATGCATTGGAATCCTCATGGAGATAGAGGAATTTGGGATAGTGTAGTAAGACTCGCTAAACCTTTTGCTATGCGTTATGTTCTTGAAGATTCAAAAGGTAATGTTGGGACAATGACAGCAGGAGATGATTTTGCTGCCCCCAGATATTTGGAATTACGTAGTTCTGAATTGGCAGCGGAATTTACGAAATTAATTAAAAAAGATACTATAGAAGAATGGAAATTAAATTTTACTGGTGAAGATAAATATCCAGCTGTTTTTCCTACCCTTTTTCCTAATTTTGTAAATGGGAATGTCGGTATAGGTGTAGGCTGTATAAGTAATATTCCATCTTTTAATCTGAGAGAAGCAATTAATTCACTTAAAATTTTAGTTAAGAATCCTGAAGCCAACTATGATGATATTTATATACCACCAGACTTCCCTACTGGAGCAATCATTATTAATTCAAAAGAAGTTAAAGAATCTTTACGAACCGGAAGAGGAAAAGCAGTAAAATTAAGAGCTGTTTTAGAGTATAATGAGAAAGACAACGCCATTGAAGTAAAAGAACTTCCTTTTCAAGTTTTTACAAATAGAATAATGGGAGAGATAGAAGCAGCAATTGAAGAGGGCAAATTAACTGGAATTAAAAAATATTATGATGGAACAGATAAGAGTTGTGGAAAATACGGAACGAAAATTATTATTTATTTAAATAATGGAACAAATGTTCAAAGAATTTGCCGCCAGCTATATAAGGAGACTTCTTTACAATCTTCTTTTACTGTATGTCAACTTATGCTTGAAAACGGAAGCAAACCAAAGCAATATGGATTGAAAGAGATTATGCTTTCTTATTTAAATCATGCTATGTCATGCTTAAAGAAGTCCTATATTTATGATTATAATAAAATGAAAAAAGCAATTGCAATTAATGAGGGATACCTGATAGCAATTGAAAATATAGATGCTTTTGTAGAATATATTAAAAATGCTAATGACGAAAAAGAGATTATTAGTATTTTTAAAGATAAATATGGATTGTCAGAAGAACAATCAAATGCTATAATTGAATTAAAATTACGTAGGTTAATGAAATTAGAAGCAATTAAAATCAATAAAGAAATAGAAAAGCAAAAAGCTGAAATTCAAGTATTAGATATTTTAATAAATGATAAAGAAGAATTTAAAAAATCTTTTATTAAAGAATTAGATAGAATTGCAAATAAGTGGGGAGATGAACGCCGGACAAAGGTAATTAACTTGGACTTTACTACTGATGATGAAGATGCTGAACCTATTGAACAAAAAGAATTGTTAATTAATTACACTAATATGGGCAATTTTTATACAATGGAATCTACTACTTTAATTACTCAAAGACGAGGAGCGAAAGGAAAAAAATTAAAAATGAAGCCGGATGAAGTATCTGTTTTTTCACTTACAGATTCTAATTATAGTAATATTCTAGTTTTTACAAATAAGGGGAAAATGTATCAAATTCCGGCTAGTGAAATTCCGATTGGTCGTGTTCATTATTCACAGCTTTTAGATTTAACCGATAATGAAATTATTACTACTATTATTTCTACAGAAAAAAAGAATGCTTATAAATATTTGCTTTTTATCACAAAGAATGGTATGATTAAGAAGTCAGAGAGCAAGTTATATAATAGCTGCTCTAAAAGAGGTCTGGCGGCAATTAAACTGAAAGAAGGAGATGAAGTATTAAATGTTTGTTTGATTAATGACGAAAAAATTGGAATTTTAACGAAGAAAAATAACTTTTTAATTACCGATTCAGATAGTGTTGAAGCTATTGGGCGACAATCTACTGGAGTAAAAGGAATTAAATTACAATCAAATGATTATGTAATTGATGCAAAAGCAATTCCTAATAGCTCTACAAATTTAGTTGCCGCCACACATAATGGGTTAATTAAAAAGACATTGCTATCTGAGTATCATTCTCAAGGTAGAGCAACCATGGGAAACAAGATTTCAAAAGTAAAGGACGATGATTACGTTATTAAATTCTTGACTACTGATAAAGATTGTGATATAATTATTATAGGAAATGAGGGAACGGTAAAAATTAATACAAAAGAAATTTCTCTTGTTTCCAAAAATGCTTTAGGTGTGAAAGGAACAAATCAAGAAATTACGAATTTACTTAAAGTAAAAAGTTGATTTCAAATAAAAATTATGTTATACTAATTATAGTAAATTAAATAGCACACCAGCTATTTAAGATATAAAAATTATTATTATTTTAAAGGAGAGATGTTTTTATGGCAAGTATTAATACAATTAAGGTTCTAGATTTTCTAAAGAGTAATGGTGCTGGTGCTAAGTTTACTGCCAAGCAGGTTCAGCAAGCTCTTGGTGTTGAAAAGGTTCAGCAGGTTACAGGTGCGGTTCTAACAATTGAACGTAAGGGTAAGAAGGCAGGTGTGGATTATATTGAAAGATTCTCTATGCCGACAGAAATTCAGAACCCAGATGGAACTACAACCGTTAAGGATGTAAAGTATTTTACTCTAACAGAAGCAGGCATGAATTTAACAATTGAATAATATAAGGGGAGTTTAATCTCCCCACTTATTCTTAAAACTTACTACTATTATTTTTTTTGGAGGATATTAAATGTTAAATATTAAAGAAAATAAAAGCTATAATAATTTTGTAATTACAGGAACGCTATCTACAATTGATGTTAAGGAAGGACGTAGTAAGTCAACAGATGCGTATCCACAAGGACGAGATTATGTTCGAGTAAATGCTATGGTTCGTTTAGACCAAGAAATTAATGGCGTATTAACTCAATGTGAAGTTCCAATTGAATTATATGCCAATAAGGACTATTCTAAGGGTGATGTTAATCCTATTTACACTAACGGTCAGAAATTTAAAGATTTTATTTCTTTATCTGCTGCAGGAGATAAGCCTGAAAAAGCAACAAGAATTTCTATTGGTGCTGATGGAAAAAAGGGCGGCACAATTAACGAAAATGTTTATATTCCAGCTGGAACAGATAAGGAAATGAGTATTACAAAGCTCAGAATGTTGGGGGCAAAGGAAGCTGCGTCAAAGGATGTTGATTGTGCTACTTTTAATCTTAATAATGTTGTAATTGGTTCTGTTAAGGAAGAAGTTAATCGAGATGGTGAAAATACAGGACGGTTAAAGGTTAAGGTTATTCTTGTAGGCTATCAAGGTCGTGTGGATGTAGTAGAATTTATTGCTGAAAGTGAAAATTCTCAGGCATATGACTTTATTTCTGAAAATTGGAATAAGGGTGATACAGTTAATATCGTAGGAAGAATTAAATATTCTGTAAAGGACGAAGTAAAGAAGGTTGAGCAAGCATTTGGCGAACCATTAGTAGAGCATTATACTAAAAATGTTAGAGAGTTAATCATTACTGGCGGCACAATGCCAAATGACGAAGCTCAGAGTTATGATATGGGTGATATTCAGCAAGCTTTAGCAGAAAGACAGGCAAGAATTGAACAAGCTAAACAAAAGGCAAATAGTGTGAACAAACAGAAGACATCAAATGTAATGGGTAGTGAATTTGATTTCTAAGTTAATAGGGGATTAAGTTCCCCTATTTTTATATCTATTTTACTTTTTGGAGGAATTAATATTTATGGCTTTAAACTTATTTGAACTTGAACCACAAAAAATTAGTAGAAATTTAAAAGGAAAAATTAGTCTTTTTTACGGTTCGCCTAAAAACTGGGCACTACTTTAAAAATATAAAGTGGTAAAACGAAGTAAAAACGGGAAGGCTGAGATGCTAATCCGAACGGAAGTATTTATTAAAAGTAAATACACGTGCAACGCATAGAGAAAATAACTTTAGAGGTTAAAATGACAATAATTGAACAAAAAATAGTAAATGATTATCAGTATAAGAATTATTCTATAAAAAAAATATCTATGAAGTATCATCTAGGGCAAGGGGAGATAAGAACAATTTTAAAAAATAACGGTATTTATGTTCGCTCTCTTATTGAAGATAAAATAGTTAAGAATAATTCAAACTATAGACTTGAAGAAATAGAAAAAATAGTGATAGATAATTATTTAAATAAAAAATATGGATTATTAAAGTCGGGTAAACAATTTGATTTATCTACAACTGTTGTGAAAAAAATCCTTAAAAAATATAAGATTTCAATTAGAGACTATAATACTTCTAAAGAGTAAAACTCCACGAGACTTCGGCACTGAATAGTGTGAAAGGTATGCTGAACTATTGCGAAATGAAGCAGTAGAAGTATAGAATAAAAAGTCTATACGATAACAAAATTGGGTGTAGGGAAGACTACTTTAGCATCAAACTTCCCTAAGTCATTAATTCTTAGTTTTGAACCCGGTAGCAATGGATTACATAACAAGTTCGTTGCTCCTGTTAAGAGTTGGAGTGATTATAAGGATTTTGTAAAACAGTTGAAGAGAACTGACCCAAAAACTAAAAAACCAATTCTATTAGATAAATATGAAATTTTAGTAATTGATACAGTAGATGAAGCATATAAGCTTTGTGAAAAGTATGTATGTAATGAACATGACGCTGAAACAATTAAAGATGTCGGCGGCTATGGTTCTGGTTATAAAATTTTAGACTCTGAGTTCATGGATTCTTTTAGAGAATTAGTTTACTATGGCTATGGTCTACTCTTTATCTCTCATGAAACAGAAAAGCCAAAGATAAATGATTTAGGGCAAGAATATACTCAAATTGTTCCGGCTCTATCGAATAGACCGTTTCTATTAATTGATAAATTCGTAGATATTATTGGTTATATTCGAGAAATCCCGGAAAAGAAGAATGACCAGATTACACACGAGCGTTATATCTTCCTAAGAGGAGATGAAAGATTTTTAACAAAGTGTCGATTTAGACATATTGTTCCAAGAGTTAAATTGGATTATAATGAGTTTGTAAATGCGATTTATGATGCTATTGATAAAACAGCCGCAGAAAGCGGTGATGAAGCAACTGACGAAGAAAACATTTATTTTAGTAAAACTTTTGATGAATTAATGGAAGAAGCAAAAAGCATTTGGATTAAAGCATCAGTAGACCAAAAAGAAGCAATTATGACTATTTTAGAAAAGAATTTTGGAAAAACAATTAAATTTTCTGAAATTATAGCAGAACAGAAGACTGAATTAGAAGACTCTCTTAGAGAAATTAAAGATAGTCTAAACTTTGACTAATTCTTTGGGGAGATAATAATTATCTCCCCTTTTATTTTACTTATTTATAGGAGTGGCGGCGATTGAAAAAAATTATTGATACAAATGTTCTATTAGATTATCCGCAAATTGTAGAAAAAGAAGATGATAATTTAATTGCTTTATCAGTCTTAAAGGAGTTAGACGGATTAAAAAAGCATTTAAACAAAGAAGTTGCTGAAAAAGCACGGCGAGCGGCGGTATATATTTCAAGAAATTTAGATAAATTAAAATGGGATTCAACTTATCGAGATAAAGTTGTAGATGAACAGCTTTTAGATATTACAAAAGAAAATGACGGCGTTCTCATTACAAACGATGTGTATCTTAAAGTTCAAGCTATTATTAAAGGCATTAGAACTGAAGGATATGGAGATAAAGATGAGTATAGTGGTGTAGCTTATTGGTCTCCAAATTTAGATAGTAATTTATATTCTAAAGAACTAGAAAATATCTATGAGAAAGGGGTTGTGCCGGAAGGTCTAAGGCTTAGTTATAATCAATTTTTAATTGTTAAGAATAAGTATGAAAAAGAGATTGACAAATATGGCATTGAAGATTATAAGGATATTGCCGCCTTTCGTTATGATGGCTTTAGACTTAATTTAGTTAAAGATACTTACGCTATTCATAATAAGTATATTGATACTCTAAGAGCCAGAAATACTGAACAGCAATGCTTACTCGCTGCTTTATCTGATAGAGATAATAAGATTGTTTATGCTGGAGGTTGTGCAGGGTCGGGTTATTAATTAGCTCCCTTATATAGTAATATATATTGAATAATGTGGTTAATTGCTGGGATACCTAAATTAATGTTAATATGGCAATCAGCAGCTAAACCGTTTAGCCAACGGGAAGTTCAACGACTATTCCTTATGGAAGTAGATTTTTTTAAATTCAAAAACCACACTTCGTCTTAATTATTTTGGTGATATTATGAGGACTTTTACTGAAAATGAAGAAAGAGAAATATGTAGTTTATATAAAAAAGGAAAAAGTAAAAACTATATTTGCAAAATTTATCACTGTCGATTGGAAGCTATAAGCAATGTTCTTAAAAATAATAATATTAAAACTAGACCTTTTGGTCTTACGAAAAATCTTAATATTAAAGAAGATTTTTTTGAAGTAATTGATTCAGAAGAAAAAGCATATTTTTTGGGTCTTTTGTTTACTGACGGGTCGGTTAGTAAACCAGAAAGAACACGCTCATCTTCTATTAGATTACAATTAAAAGAATCTGACATTAAAATAATTGAAATTTTTAAAAATATATTAAATATTGAGTCAAAAATATATTACGATAAAAGAAAAAACAAAGAAAGTGTTGTTATTGGATTTTGGAATCAAAAAATGGCAAATGATTTAGCAAAATTCGGCATAATACCAAATAAAACTTATTTAACAAATCATTTACCTGAAGTTCCTAAAAAATTTTTAAAAGACTTTTTAAGAGGATTGCTAGATGGTGACGGTAGCATTTATCAAGAAACAAAAACCAAAAAATATAGAATTGATTTTTGTTCTTATCACAAAACTATTTGTGAAGATTTTAAAAATTATTGTGCCACACTCATTGGAGAAGAAAATACAAATACTATAAACAATTATGGTACAGCTTATCATATAAGATTTAACAAACAAGAGATAGTAAGGCAATTGGCTATTGCTTTATATAAAGATTCAAAACTGTCTATTTCAAGAAAGCAAGAAATGGCAGAAAAAATATTTTATATTTAAGACGAAGAAGATATAGTCTACTCCGACAAAAAGTGTTAAAGTATCCTGAAAAGGACGGTATAAAGGAAGAGCTTCATCTTAACAAATTTTGCTTTACAAGAATTAGAAAGAGGGAAAATTTCAAAAATTATTTATGTTCCAAACAATGCTTATACAAAAGACTCTTTGGAAGTAGGCACATTGCCGGGTGGAAGCAAATTGCTCGGCTAAAATTTAATGAATTGCGGGAATATTCTATAAAGAACATATTACTAAACAATAATAGGAGATATTATTGCGGTGATTTTAATGAAATCAGTATAGTAAAAAGATATGTTTTTGAACAATCCGCAGCGAAATTTCTTTTTTAAGAAAGACGTTCAACGACTATTCCTTATGGAAGTAGATTTTTTAAAAATCGAAGTGTTAAAATTTATTTTTTTAAAATAAAATGAATAAGATATAGTCTAAAAGGATTTACTCCCCAAAATCAGTGGTCAAATTGGCCCGTTAATTGACTTAATTGGAATCGATAGAGTTCAAAACATGATTGAACTAGAAGAATTAGAAGTCGTTCCTATTGCTTCTATTAGAGGACGTAGTTTTTCAAATGCTATTGTTATTATTAATGAAGCACAAAACTTAACCGAATATCATATTAAGCTTTTGATTTCTCGTTGTGGTGAAAATAGTAGAATCTTTTTTGATGGCGATTTAAAACAAACGGATAGTTTAATTTTTAAAGATAAGAGTGGATTAAAGTTGTTATTGAAACTAAGAGAATCTCCAATTTATTCTAAAATTTTTGCTGCGGTAAAGCTAAGAAGAATTGAACGTAGTTTAGTTGCTCAGGCGGCGGAATATTTGGATGAAATTTAAAATAAAATAAAACAAAAAGGAGAATTGAGAATTTTCTTGATTCTCCTTTTAAAATATGTTATAATAAATATAGAAAAAGAAAAAGAGAGGTCGGTAATATGAGAACTAAAATTACACCCGAAATTATAGAGCAAATTAACGAACTTTCAAAAGAAAAAACACAAAAAGAAGTGGCAGAAATTTTAAAACTAAGTCCGGCAACTGTAAGCAAATATTCAAATAAAAAGAAAGTTAGAAAAGAATTATCTCCTGAATTGATTAACGAGATAAATGAAAAATATAAAGAATACAAAAATCTATCTCGTGTAGCAAAAGAACTAAACATTTCATACGCTACTGCCGGAAAATGTTTATCAGAAGAAAATAAAGAATTAAAAAAGAAAAATTATGATGATAGAGATGCTTTGTTTTATTACATTATTAGACTTTTTGGGGTCAATTCAGAAGAAGAGCCTGTAAGTGTTCATAATTTAACACTAATGAATCGTATGTTAAATCAAGGAATTTCTTATAAAGCCCAACTTTTAACTTTGAAATATTTTTATGAAATTAAAAAAAATAGAGTAAAAGAAGAATATAAGACAATTGGTATTATTACTTATGTTCTAAAAGATTCTATAAATTATTATAAAGAAAAGGCGGCGGAACAAAAGTTAATTGAAGAACAAATTAAAAAACAATTAGAAAGAGATAGAATTGAAATTCCTTATAATCCATCTCAATTTTTGTACAAAAAGAGAAAGAAAAAGAAGCAAATTGATTTAGATTCTATTGAATAAAAGGAGAATTATTATGAGAAAGATTAGTGATGAAGAATTAAGAAAAGTTTTAAATTTACATGAAAAATGGCTTAGAGGAGGAAAAGACGGCGTTCGTGCGGATTTAAGCTGGACAAATTTGAGTGACATGGATTTATCTCATGTTGATTTAATTGGTGCTAATTTAGACTTTTCTGTATTAGAAAATTCTGATTTGAGTTATTCGGATTTTACTGGAGCAAATTTCTTCTGTGCGAATTTAAAAAATGCAAATTTATCTTATGCTATTCTTAACAATGCGAATTTTTTAAATGCTTGTTTAGCTTATACCAATTTGAATGGAGCTTGTCTTGATGGCAGTATTTTAATTAATACAGACCTTACTACCGTAAAGCATAGAAAAAAACAGAATCTTTTCCCTTTACAATGTCCTGAAAAAGGAAGTTTTATTGGTTATAAGAGTGTCATAACTGAAAGAGGAAGAATTGGTGTTGTAGAATTATTAATTCCAGAGAATGCAAAACGCTCATCGGCTACAGGTAGAAAATGTAGATGTAGTAAAGCTAAAGTTTTATCTATCACTTCTATTGATGGAGCTGTGAATTATAGTTTAGCTCATTCAGTATTTGATGAAAATTTTATTTACCGAGTTGGTGAAACAGTAGAAGTAAAAGATTTTGATGAAAATAGATGGGATGAATGCTCTACTGGAATTCATTTTTTTATCACTAGAGGTGAAGCAGCTAGTTATTATTGTTAATTATTTTGCTTTTGTATCAATAATATGTTATAATATTCTTATAGAAAAGGAGTGATGCTTATTGATTCAAGTTGATAGACATACTGTAATTCAAATTCTTGGTTCATTAATGACACAGCCGTCATTATTAAACGATACAGATAAATATCTATTAGAAAAAGATGATTTTCCACAAACAATGGATAAATACATTTTTTCAGCAATTTATAACTTGTATACACAAGGCGCTGAAGCTATTAGAACTGTTGATATTGTGAATTATTTAGACACTAATTCTAAAGCAAAAAACTTGATTGAAAAAGAAAATGGAATTAGTTTTTTACAAGATTGTGAAAATGAATGTGAACCAAAAAACTTTAGTTATTATTATAACAATTTAAAAAAGCTTAATTTACTAAAAGATTTACAAAGAACAGGAAAAGATGTTAGTAATATTTATTGTGAAGATGTCCTAAGTCCAGATTACAATAAAATTAATGACAAATTTGAAACAATGACTCCTAATGACATCATTAATCTTTTGAAAAGTGAAGTAGCAAATTATGAAAAAAAATTTGTATTAAACAATCAACTATCTGAAAGCCGAGCTTCTGACAATATTAGGAATTTGATTAAGGAGCTAAAAGAAGAACCAGAAGTTGGATGTCCATTACAGGGAGATATTTTTAATACTATTTGTCGTGGCGGCAGAAAGGGGAAATTATATTTAAGAAGTGCTGGGACATCTGTAGGTAAGGCTCTTCCTAATTATACAAAAATTATTACTTCTAAAGGGTGGAAAACTATTGGCGAAGTAAGAGTAGGCGATTTATTAATAAACAGACATGGCGGTTATACACAAGTTTTGGCTGTTTATCCACAAGAAGAAAAGAAACAAGTTTATAAGATTCATTTTGAAAGTGGTAAGGTCGCTGAATGTTGTGATGAGCATTTATGGAGTTTCTATAAAGACGGTAGCAATTCTCTTCAAACGAAAGAATTAAAAGAATTTTATAAGGAAGACTATACAGCCTATAGCGTACCCACTATTACAGGCGGATTTGATTTACCTACAAAAAATATTAGGAATAAAAGACTATATAAAATTGGAATAAAAATTTATAAGAATCAAGATTATAAACTATTGGATAAATATTTAGTCAGTAATTTACAACAAAGAAAAGAACTGATTAGTGGAATTCTATATAAGGTTTATAAAAAAGATGATAAGGCTTATATTAATGTCTATAGCCAAAAATTTAAAGATAAATTAATGTTTCTTTTAACTTCTGTAGGATATAATGACTACAGAATAGAGGGGAATTTATTAATAACTAGTCTTATTAAAAATGAAATTAATAGAGATAGAATAGTAAAAATTGAACCAACAAGCGTTTATACTGAAATGACGTGTTTCTATGTTGATGGTGAACATTTATTTGCAGCGGGAGAGACATTGTGGATAACACATAATACTCGTCAAATGGTCGGCGACTGCTGTAATATTGCCTATCCAATTCGTTATGATACCTATAGTAATGAATGGATTTCTACAGGGAACTGCGAAAAAGTATTATATGTAATGACTGAACAAGACCCAGAAGAAATTAAAACAATGATTTTGGCTTATTTAACTGGTTATAATGAAGAAATATTTCTTTATGGGAATTATACAGAAGAACATATGGAACGAATAAAAGTAGCAATTTCTATTATGGAAAAATATAAAGATAATGTTCTATTCGCACGAATACCTGACCCAAGTTCAAGTGTTATTAAGAATTTATTCAGGCGATATAATTTACAATATGGCGTGGAAAATTTCTTTTATGATTACATATTCTCAAGTCCGGCAATGTTAGAAGAATATCGAGATTTGAAATTACCGGAACACGTTTGTTTAAGATTGTTTACGACAGCATTAAAAAATTTGGCAGTAGAACTAAATAGTTTTATTATGACTTCAACACAAATTTCTGGAGATGATGACCCAAAAGGAGGATTCAGAGATTACAAGAAAGTCAGAGGGTCTTATGGTTTTGGCCTATCATATTTTTGTCTTTTTATCAAAGAGGTTGTTTATTAACAGCTAACGAGGAATTCTAAATCAAATAAGAAAATCTCGTGGGAATTTTTTATATCAGCAATTTATATTAAAATAAATTATTATTATTATGAGGAGGTGAAAAAAAATGAAAAAATGTGGAATTTATTGTATAGAAAATCGTATTAATAATAAAAAATATATAGGTTTATCAAAAGATATTAAAAGAAGATGGCGAGAACACAAAAAGAAGGCTTTTAACAAAAATTCCAAAGAGTATCATCATGCTATTTACAATGCTATAAGAAAATATGGATTAGATAATTTTGATTTTAAAATTATTGAAGAGTGTTCACAAGAAGAATTAAAAGAAAAAGAAAAATATTGGATTAACTATTACAAAGCTTATGAAAAAGGATATAATATGACGAGAGGAGGTGAATATAATTGCTTATCAGAAGAATCTCATCCTTTTTCAAAATTAACTTTAAAAGAGGTTAAGTTTTGCCGAATTAAATATGCTCAAGGCGAAGAAAGTCAAAAAATTTACAATGAGTATTTTTCAAACAGAATTTCTTTAAATGGTTTTAAAAAAATGTGGTTTGGAACAACTTGGAAGAATGTAATGCCATGTGTTTTTGAAAAGAAGCAACATAGTAGACAAAAATTAACAAATAAAGAAATTTTAGATATAAAAACTAAATTTTATAATGGGATGTTAATAAAAGATATAGCTGAAATATATAAAGAAGTATGTTCTCATACCACAATAGTTGATATAGTAAATAATAAACGATATAAAGATATAAAACCAGATATAGCAAATAATAGCAAAAATGGTAATAAAAAAATAGAACCTGAAGATGTCATATTGATTAAACAGTTAAAATCAAAAGGATACAAAAATAAAGAAATTCAAAGCTTTTTAAATAAAAAAGTTAGTCTAACGACAATTAGTGATATAATAAATAATAAAAGATATGCTGATATAAAATAAACCTGTATCGACTATCTCTGTGCTGAAATGCTGAGAGTAGGGACGTTATTGATACACGTCTTGGTTTTAAGAAATGAAGCCAATGAGAACCGAAAAGGGTATGACATATAAATTATATGTTAAGAAATAGTCAGTTCTATTTAGAAATAAATAGATTTACGCAAAATCGATAGCTGATTTGGTAGACGTAGGTTGTATTATGAGCCGACCAACAAGAGAAGAATTACAGCCATATTCAGAATATATTTCTAATTTTGGAGAACCAAATTTAGTAATTGATGTTTATAAAAATCGGCGTGGACGTTGGAATATGGTAAGAATTTTTTGTAAGAATGATTTGGGTATCTGCCGCAGGAAAGATTTATTTATAACAGATGCTCAAGGTCGTGTTTTAACCGATTTTAATCTAGCAAACTATTCCATTTTAAAAAAAGGTGGTTTTAATGATGAATTAAACTTATATAACACTGGCGAAATTAGTGATTCTTTATTAGAAAGCAGTTGTGCCATTGAACCAAAGGAAACTGAAAATTTAACTGCTGATGATATTAAAGAAGCTTTTGGAACTTTAGCTGAAAAAAAAGATTGGGATGATATGTTATGACATTAAAGGAATTAAACGAGCAACTAACGCCCGAAAGAATAATTGAATTGGTTTATTCTTTGGGCGGCACAACTCATATTGAAAAAAAAGATTGTATCATTTTTCAAACTTTGTGTCATAATGAGAACCCGGAAGAAGCAAGTTTAAAATTATATTATTATAAAAATTCCAAACTTTTTACTTGTTATACACATTGCGGCGAATCCTTTGATATTTTTGGTCTTTTTGAAAGACGATACAATTTATTAGGAATCCAATACGATTTTTACAGAGACATAGTTCTAAAAGTTGTTGATGATTTAAAAAAGAAAAACTATGTTGAATCTTTTGATTACAAAAGTTATGAAACGATTTATTCTGATTTCCATAGACATCGACCAGTTATTAATCTAAAAGAATATGATAGTGGCATTTTAAATTGTTTTATTAAATATTATACAAGCGAGTGGCTAAGTGATGGAATTTCAAAGGCAGCAATGGATAGATATAATATTCTTTATTCTATTAGTCAAAATAAAATTATTATTCCACATTATAATATAGATGGTAAACTAATTGGGATAAGAGGTCGTTCATTAAATTCAGAAGACTTAAAAATAGGAAAATATATGCCTATTTCTGTTGGTGAAATAACCTATTCTCATCCGTTAGGTTTTAACTTATATGGAATAAATAATGTAAAAGATAATTTAAAAAAATATAAAACGGCTATTCTCGTAGAAGGTGAAAAATCTGTTTTATTATACGAAACTTATTACGGCTCGGCGACAAACATTTGTGTAGCGGCTTGCGGCAGTTCAATTCATCGTTATCAAATAGAAATGTTAAAAAAGATTGGAGTAAATAGAATTATTATTGCTTTTGATAAAGAAGGTAAAAATTATAAAGAGAAACAAAAATATTATCAAAAGTTGAAAAACTATTGTTTAAAATTTAGTTCTTTATGTAAAATGGGATTTTTATGGGACTATCAGAAATTATTAGAATTAAAAGACAGTCCTTTAGACAAAGGAAAAGAAACTTTTGAAAAATTATTGAGGAGTGCGATTTACGTTTGAAGTTTTTAAGAAGAACAAAAAGAGAGATTAATGAAAACTTTTTAGAAAATTTATTAATTGATAGAGGAATTTTAGAAGATAATGAAGGCTATAAGAATAGATATTTTAATCCTACAGCAAAAGAATTATTGTCGCCTGAGCTATTAGATAACATGAAAGAGGGAAAAGAATTATTAGAAAAACATATTAAAAATAATAGCACAATATTAATCATCATGGATTCAGATTTAGACGGCGTAGCTAGTAGCACAATAATTTATAATTATTTGTCAATGCTAAAAGTGAAGGAAGGATACGAATATATTTTAAAATATCTAATTCCAGAGGGTAAAGAGCATGGTTTAGAAACAAAAATGGATTTGTTCTTAAAGGACAAAGCTTATGACTTAATCATAATTCCTGATGCTGGCAGTAATGATACAGAAGAATGCAAAATTCTTAAAGATTTAGGGTATGATATTTTAATTTTGGATTAATTTGATGGTTCAAATAAAATTTCTCTAATTGCAGGAAACTCCTTAGAGCTTTAACTACTAAATATTAATAGTAATATTGATATGGCAATGCTGAAAGGCAAAGGAATAGTAAAAAGGTTAAAGATTGGACAATCCGCAGCGAAATTTCTTTCATATTTTACAAGAAAGAAAGACGTTCAGAGACTATATGGGAAACAATGGAAGCATTGAAGAGATAGTCCAATCTCTTCATATAATTTAATGGAGGATTGATACAATTATGGATACTGTTAATGGTAAAAAAATCGAAGAAATGTATCGTTTAAGACGTTCTATGTCTCGAATTCAAAAAGAGACTGGTTGTTCAAAAAAAACCATTACTGAATATTTAAAAGAAAAAAAAATGTGGACTGGGCATAAATATATGCCAATGTATTTTAATGAATTCTTTTTTGATGATATTAATACAGAGGAGAAGGCTTATTGGCTGGGGTTTATTTATGCTGATGGTTATTTAGCTCAACCAAGAACAATCGGGATAGAATTGAAATCAATTGACCAAAATCATTTAATAAAATTTAAAAAATCACTAGAAGCGGAGCATGATGTAAAAATTTATATTAAAAATTCTACTTTTGGCGTTCAAGAAAACTGTAGAATAGCTGTTTCTTCAAAACATATGTTTAATATTCTTTTAGGCTACTTTGGCTCTCATAGAAAAACATTTGAGGGGCATTTTCCTGTTATACAAAATCAAAAATTAATGCCACATTTAATTAGAGGATTTTTTGATGGGGATGGAAGTTTATCATGGACAAAAAAAGATAATGAACATATAATTTCTCCTCAAATTAGTTTTATTGGCACGAAAAAATCAATGCTTCTTATAGAAGAATTAAGTGGTTTTAAATGGAATTGGTCTCAAAGACATCCAGAAAGAAAAAATAATAATTATCAAATTAATTGCGGTAGAGTTAATGATTGTATCAATTTTTTAAATTATATGTATAAAGATTCAATTGTCTATTTGGATAGAAAATATGAAAAATACCAAATTCTACTTGAAAATAGACAGCGGCTTATAGCGAAAGCAAGAGTATAAATACATCATCTCAGTTCTGGCTATTGTCAAGATGCTGTAGTAATCAATAATCAGTTATCAAAGAACTACCCCAATAAAGCATTAAGTGGTGCTGGTGTAGTTTATAAATTTTTGAAATACTTTGAAAGTAATAAAGAAATTAAATTTGCTGATGCCTTTTTAGATTTGGTTGCTGTTGCTCATGTCGCCGACTGTATGAATACTAACACTCTTGAAAATAGATATATTAACAAAGTTGGACTTTCTAATATTTTTAATGAAGGACTTAGAGCATTAATTAAACAACAAGCATATTCATTATTTCGAATGAAAACTGAAGATATTACAGAAGAATTTTTAGATAATTGCCGCCTTACACAAACTCAAGTGGCATATTATATTGCTCCATTAGTAAATGCTTTAATTCGAGTAGGAAATCAAAATGAAAAAGATTTATTATTTAAAGCTTTTACAGAAACTTATGCTCTTGAAGAAATTCCATCGACAAAAAGAGGGCATAGTAATGAAACAGAAACAATTTCTGAACAAAATGCCAGAAATTGTGCGAATGCTCGTGCTAGACAGAACAAAGAAAAAGAAAAGGCTGGAGAGCTTTTAGATATTCAAATTATTGAAAATTGTTTAGATGAAAATCAAATTTTAGTTTTACACGCTGATGATTTAAATGTTTCAACAACACTAACTGGATTATGTGCTACCGAAATTGTATCACGTTATAAAAAGCCAGTTCTATTAGGTAGAACGAATTCAGAAGGATTATTTAGGGGGTCTGTAAGAGGAGTATCAAATTGTGAACTTACAGATACTAAACAATTTTTACTGGACAGCAATTTAATGGACTATGCAGAGGGTTAATAATATGGCTCTTAATTCTTTTGTCGTTTATCAACGAGGTCTACTATAGGCTAACGGGGAAAGCTGAAATGCCAATCCCGTAAGAAATGATTTTTTAAAAATTAAACTTCTAACGACTATCCTTTTATGGGAGTAAAATTGTTATTGATACACAATTAGAAACAGGAATTCTATATTTATAGAAGATATAGTCTAAGCTTTAAGGAAACTTAAAGAACACTTGCACTCACAAGCATTTGGTTTTTCTATCAAAGAAAAAAACATTCCAAAGTTATTAGAATATGCTAACGTAAAACTTTCAGAAATTAATTTCAACGAAGGTGTTTATGAAGTTGATTTTATTGTTGTTGGCAATTATTCTAAACTTGATGATTTAATTCTTGATTTAACAAAAAATGATGGTGAAAGCTTTGGGCAGTTTAATCCAGAACCAAAAATTTTAGTAAAAAATATTATTTTAAATAAAAAGGATATTAGAATTGTTGGTGCGGCGAAAAATGTTATTAATTTTACTTTTAATAATATTAAGTATGTAATGTTTAAAGCAGAGAAAATTATTAAAGAAATTAATGGACTGAATAATAAAATTAATTTAACTGTCATCGGGACACCTAATAGAAATGAATATATGGGTAATGTGTCGCCGCAAATTGTAATATCTGATGTTGAAATAAAAGAAGATGATTATTTAAGTTTTTGACTTTTAAGATAAAATGTGGTATAATATTATTATAGAAAGGTAAGAGAAACACCAACAAACAGGAGGTATATTATATGAATGAGGGGCTATTATTAAAAAGAACAGAAGAATTTATGGTCAATACCGAAGAAGAAGCTAAGACATTAATTGAGAATGCTAAGGCTAAACAATTAGAAGATGGATATGAATTAACATCTTATTCATCTACTAAGAAGTGTAAGAAAGACGAAAGTTGGGTAATTGTTAAGTTAGTAAAAGTTTATTAATTTTGCTGGCGAAGAAAGGCTATTGGCTTAATCGCTGATAGTCTTTTTTTTGTATTCCTTGAAAACTATAGCACAGTATGCCGTAATTAAAATAATGTAAGACAGGAGTTGTAAAGATGATTCCGGTAGAAAAGAAGTTGTTAACAGGATATACGTTTATAGATTTATTTGCAGGATTGGGTGGGTTCAGAATTGCATTAGAATCATTAGGCGCGAGCTGTGTTTATTCAAATGAGTGGGACACCCATGTGCAAAAGGTGTATGCTGAGAACTTTGGTGATATGCCCGATGGAGATATTACGCAAGTTGATGAGAACACGATTCCTGAACATGACATACTCTGTGCTGGATTTCCCTGTCAGGCATTCTCAATTAGCGGCAAACAACGTGGTTTTGAAGATAGTAGAGGAACATTATTTTTTGATGTTGCAAGAATTATAAAAGCAAAGAAACCAAAAGTTGTTTTTATGGAGAATGTAAAAAATTTTGCTACGCATGATGATGGAAAAACTCTTGAAGTTGTAAAAGGCACTATAGAAGAATTGGGTTATACATTCTATCAAAAAGTGTTGAATGCTGCTGATTATGGTATCCCACAAAAACGAGAAAGAATTTATATGGTGTGCTTTAGAAATGATTTAGAAATTAATGATTTTAAGTTTCCTAAACCATTTAAATTAACGCATCATGTAGAAGACTTGCTTCTTAAAGACGAAGAAATAGTCAAAGACTTATATATTGATAGACCAGATACTTACTACAATGGTGTAGAAGATAACCAGTATAGCAATAAGACTATTCGTTTAGGTGTTGTAGACAAAGGTAGGCAAGGTGAAAGAATATACAGCACTAAAGGAATTGCAATTACTCTTTCTGCATATGGTGGAGGTATCTTCGCCAAGACGGGTGGATATTTAATAAATGGAAGGACAAGGAAGTTACATCCACGTGAATGTGCTAGAATTATGGGCTATCCAGATTCCTATAAAATATGCGAAAGTAGAAATCAAGCTTATAAACAATTTGGAAATTCAGTTGTAATTGATGTTTTACAACTCATTGCAATAGAAATTGGTATAGCGATGAAAAAAAGAAATAAGTTTTAAGAAGTTTATCAAATTGTTTCTTTAGCTTTTTGGGAGGTGTATAATTATAACAAAAAATGATAAATATTATACTAAACTTGATATAGCTAAAAACTGTATTAATTTTACAAAAGAACGCATTCCAAATCTTGATAGTTATATTCTATTAGAACCATCGGCTGGAAATGGGAGCTTTTCATCTCAATTACAAAATTGTGAAGCTTATGACTTGTATCCAGAAAATGAAACTATTAAAAAATTAAATTTTTTAAATTACTTACCGGATTTAAATAAAAAATACATTGTAATTGGAAATCCACCTTTTGGTAAGCGTTCAAATGATGCTATATTATTTTTTAATAAATCAGCTACTTTCGCTGATTATATTGCTATGATTTTTCCCGTTTCTTTTATGAAATGGAGTGTTCAAAAGCAATTAAATGCTACCTATAATTTGGTTGATTATTTCTATTTGCCTGAAAATTCTTTTTTAGAAAACAACAAAGAGTATAAGATAAGAACAGTCTTTCAGATTTGGTCAAAAGAAAAATTGTGTTCAATAAATAAAAGAATAGTATCGCCGCCAAAAACTAGTCATAAAGACTTTTTAATTTGGCAGTATAATGCTACTTCACAATCTTTTAATAATGTTTATGAAGATTGGGATTTAGCAGTGTTTAGACAGGGTTGGCATGATTATAATCAACTATTTTATCCTAAAGCTAAGAGTAAAGTTATAGAGAGAATGAGAGATGGTCAGCAATTCTTTTTTATAAAATTTTTGAATCAAAAAGCAGAAGAAATAATTTTAAAAATGGATTTTAATAGCTTGGCGGCAAGAAATACTACGATTCCGGGCTTTGGAAAAGGAGATTTTGTTAGTTATTATGAAGAATTGAAAAAGTAAGTAATTAGGTGTATAATTAATATAGAAAAGATGAAGAGGTGATTGATACGGAAAAAGAATTTTATGGTAGTTGTCATACTCATTTAGACAGTAGCAATTATCGTTTAAGGGATTGTATTATTAAACTTGAGCTATTATGTGAATATGCTCTTGAATTGGGGCATAATTTTGTAGCTATCACAGACCATGAAACCGTTTCAAGTTTTTTACATTGCCAAGAAGTAGAAGAAGAAATAAGAAAAAAACATCCAGATTTTAAAATTATAAAAGGAAACGAGATATATCTTTGTAGAGATGGATTAAATAAAGAAAATTATAAAAGAGGTGAAGATAGATTTTGGCACTTCATTTTATTGGCGAAAGATGAAATTGGTGTTAAGCAACTTTATGAATTGTCTACAAGGGCGTGGATGAGAAGCTTTAAGCAAGGTAAAATGATAAGAGTACCAACTTATTATCAAGATTTAAAAGATATTGTTGAAAAAAACAAAGGACATATTATAGGATTAACAGCCTGTTTGGGAAGTTTTCTCGCAACAAAAAGCGTATTATATTATAATAATCATGATGAGAACCTTTACAATAGTTTATTGTCATGGGTTAATGATATAAGAAACATTTTTGGAAAAGATGATTTTTTTCTTGAAGTTCAGCCAGCCAATTCTAAGGAGCAAAAAGCGGTTTATCATGTGTATAAAAGAATTTCAGAAGAATTAAGAATTCCAGTTATTATTTCTTTAGATGCTCACTATTTAAAGAAAGAAGATATTGGTATTCATCATGCTTTTTTAACTGCCCAAGAGGGTGAACGAGAAACCGAAGAATTTTATGCTACAACATATATGATGAGTAGAGAAGAAATTCATAATTATATGGATGATGAAATTGGGGCAGACTTAGTTTCTAAATGGATGGATAATACAAAAATAATTTATGATAAGTGTAAATATTATAATTTAAAAAAGCCTTTACATATTCCTTATTTACCAAAAACTATAAACAAAATAACAGAAAAGCAATTTTTAGAATATAAAAATCGAATAAAAGAATTAGAATATTTTTATGTTTCTAATCATCAAGAAGACAGAGATTTGGCAGCGGCAATTATAACAAAAATTTATGAAGATAAAGACCAATATGATAATGAAGAAACTTATGAAGCGATAGATGATAATTTAAAAGCAATTCGCTTAGCTTCAGAAAAGATGGACACTTGTTGGAGTGCTTATTTGTTAAATATGAGAGATTATATAAAAATTATATGGGAAAAAGGTAATTCTCTTGTTGCTCCATCCAGAGGAAGTGGCTGCGGCTTTCTTTTATTAAATATGTTAAATATAACACAAATTAATCCTTTAAGAGAAAAAACTAAAACTTATAGCTTTAGATTTTTAAATCCAGAACGTGTTAGCGTCTTGGATATTGATTGTGATATAGAAGGAGGAAAGCGACCCCAAGTTTATGGGGCATTACAAGAAGCTTATGGAAAAGATAGAGTTTCAAAAGTTTTAACAATAAAAACAGAAAAAGCACGTTCTGCTTTACAAACTGCAGCAAGAGGATTAGGTTATCCGCCTGAAGTTGGAGCTGATTTATCACGATTCATTAAAGCTGATAGGGGTCTACAAAGAACACTTAAACAAACTTTTTATGGTGATGAAGAAAATAATATTCCTCCAGATAAAACTTTTCAAGACATGATGACTAATAAATATCCTGATATATGGAAAGTTGCTCAATATATAGAAGGCATGGTTAATGGCGTGGGCAGTCATGCTGGCGGAATTATTTTTTATGATGAGCCGATTACAAATACAACTGCTTTAATGAAGACTTCTAGTGGTGATATTATTACTCAATATGATTTACATAAACTTGAAGAAGTTAGTCTTATTAAAATAGATTTATTAAGCATTGAAGCTTTGGATAGAATACGAGCATGTTTAGATTTACTTACTGAATACGATTATTTAGATAAAAAATTATCACTAAGAGAAAGATATGAACAAGCAATTGGTGTATACAATCTTGAACGTAATGCTCCAGAAATGTGGCAAATGATTCATAATCATAAAGTTGAAAGTTTGTTTCAAATGGAAGAACAAAGCGGTGTAAAAGGAATAGCAGTAGCTAAACCTACATCAGTAGACGATTTGGCAGCTTTAAATGCTGCGATTAGATTAATGCCTCCAGAAGGAGTAAAAGAAACGCCAATTGATAAATTTGCTAGATTTAAAAATAATATAAACGAATGGTATAAAGAATTAGAAGAATGGAAAGTTGATAAAAAGTATTGGAAACTTTTAAAAAATATTGTGGGAATAACTTATGGAATGTGTATACAGCAAGAACAATTTATGATTCTAGTTCAACAGCCTGAAATTGGTGGTTTTAGCCTATTATGGAGCGATAAATTGCGTAAATCAATTGCAAAGAAAAACCCAAAGGCTTTTGAAGAACTTGAAAAAGAATTTTATAAAACAGTAAAAGAAAAACAATGTGATTATAATTTATGTAATTATGTGTGGAAAGTTCTTATATCTGTAAATAAAGGGTAAGATATTTGCTCCCTTATACAGTAATGTATATTGAAAACGTGGTGAATTGCTGGAAAGCTAAATGTTTTATAACACAAGCTAATCAGCAGCCGAATTGCTCAGCCAGCAAAAGGTTCAACGACTATTCCGCAAGGAAGTAGGAATGAAACTCCGAAGTGCCACGCATCATCATCATCATTTATTATTAAAAAGAGGTGAGAAAAAAAAATGTCAAAGAAAAAGATTTGGTCAAATGAAGATATTAAAACTATAATTAAGTTTTACACAGAAGATGGTTTAAGTATTAGCTATATATCAAAAAACATATATCATTGTAGATATGAATATATAAAAGAAATTTTATGTAAAAATAATATTAAAATTAGAAATAGGAAAAGCGGGAGAGTTTTATCTCCAAAAGAGGAACAACAAGTAATTGATTTGTATTTAAATAACCAATTGTCTCAAAAAGAAATAGCCGACAAATTTAATTGTTGTATAAAAACAATTCGTAATACTTTAATAAGAAACAATATAGAAATTAAAATACAACCAAGAAAAAATAAAAATATTAATGAAAATTATTTTGAAAAGATTGACACAGAACAAAAAGCTTATTTTTTAGGGTTTATTTTTGCGGATGGTAATATTTGTAAAAATCAATTATCAATAGAAATTCATTTTAAAGATAGGGAATTGCTAAAATTATTTAAAAATGAGCTTCATCTAAAATCAAAAATTTCTTATAGAAAAAGAGAAAATACAGAAGTTTGTTGTATAAGAGTGGTATCTAAAAAAATATGTGAAGATTTAAAACAGTATGGTATTGTTCCAAATAAAACTTACATAACAAAACACTTACCAAAAATTTCTGAAGAATTTATACCTCATTTTTTAAGAGGATTGCTTGATGGTGATGGTTGGATTTCTATTGATAACTCTGGATACTATCATATGGGCTTTGTTTCTTATTCAAAAAGTATTTGCGAAGATTTTCAGGAATATTGCAATTCTTTAATAAATCAAAAAAGCAAAAGTAAAATTACCTTAAAGGATAAAAATGGACATAGTTATAATTGTCAATTTCAGGGGTTAAAAATAGTGAAACAGCTGGCTACTGTTTTATATAAAGACAATAAAATTTGTCTTGAGCGAAAATTTAGGTTAGTAGAACCTTTATTTGATTAAAAAGATGATGAAGATATAGTCTGAAATAGTAATTAAAAATTGGAAACAATTATCTATTTCGATGGCTTTAACGCCGCGCATACATTAGGCTATTCAATTTTGGGTTTACAAGAAATGAATTTAGCTTATAAATACCCTATAATTTTTTGGAATACAGCAAATTTAATCGTTGATTCTGGGTCTATGAATTTATCACAAAAGTTTAATGAAGAAGACTTAGAAAATTCTGGATGTGATTATGGTAAAATAGCTACGGCAGTAGGAAAAATGAAAAAAGCCGGTATTTCTTTTAATTTACCAAATATCAATAAGTCAAATATTACTTATAGTCCAGATTTGAAAGAGGAAACAATTATTTCAGGTTTTCGTGGGACAAATAGAATTGGCAATCAATTAATCTATGACATCATCAAAAATCGTCCATATACTTCTATTGATGATTTTCTTTCAAAAGTAAAAGTAAATGTAGTTCAAATGATTTCTTTAATAAAATCTGGAGCTTTTGATTGTATCTGTGACAATAATAGAGAAAAAGCTATGGATAATTATATTAATTCCATTTGCGGTAAAAAGTTAGTGATTAACCTAAGAAATATGAATATGCTTATTGAAATGAATTTAATTCCTAAAGAATATGATTTTTATAGGAAGCTGTATAACTATAATAATTATTTAAAAACATTAAGCAAAGGAAATAATTTTATTTTAAATAAAAGAGCTATTGATTTTTATTTAGCTAACTTTGATGAAGAGTTTCTAGTTGATTTAGTGTTAAATGGCGAAAATAGTTCTGCGGCATTAGATAAAAAAACATGGAAAAAAATTTATGATAAAAAGATGTTGGTATTTAAGAATTATTTAAAAGAAAATCAAGATGAAATTTTGGCGGCAGTTAATACAGAATTATACAATAGTTATCACGATAAGTATGCCAAAGGAAATATTAGCAAATGGGAAATGGATTCAGTTGGTTTCTATTTTCATCCACATGAATTACAAAATTTGCAGAATGACAGATATAATATTTCTAACTTTTTTAATTTGCCGGAACAACCAGAAGTAGATTCTAAATGGACAACTAAGAATGGAAAAGAAATCACGACATATAAATTAAGTCGAATTGCCGGAACAATTATTGATAAGAACAAAGATAAATCAACAATTACTGTATTGACTGTTGATGGTGTCGTTAAGGTAAAAATTTGGAAAAATCAATTTCCTATTTGGGATAGACGTATAATTTCTATTGACCAAAAAGGGAACAAGCATGTTCTTGAAGAATCTTGGTTCACAAGAGGTAATAAGATAATTATTACTGGTATCAGAAGGGAAGATGTTTTTGTACCAAAAGTTTATAAGAAAACACCTTATCCGTTGTTTCAAAGAATTGATAAATTGAATAGTGATGGGGAAATTTTAGAATCAGCAGTAGAAAGAATTGAAAGTGAAATTTAAGGGGTGATGAAATGGCGAAAATCGGCGTTTATGATTTAGATTGGCATTATGGTTTCTACAAGAAAAAGATTTTTAATTTAGATTTAATGAAAGTTTTTAATTACTATTGGAAAAAGGGAGATATTGTAAATTTTATCTCCCCTCAAGATTCAGATTTAAATAGATATAGTGCCATTTATTATTTTAAAGACAATCCTAATTTAAAATTGCCAAATAAAATTAAAATTACAAGTAATTCTTATTTAAGAGGATACGGTTTTTATAATTGCTATAAGTCTTTACGACAAGACGTTTTAGATACGCCGCCAACTTTTATGCCTTATGAATTTTTAGAATTACCCAAAACAATGGAATATTTATCTAATAGCATTAAAAAGAATTCTTATATTCGATTAGAAACCGAAGATTATTCTTTCTATAAACCAGATTCTAAAATTATTTACATAGCCGATTATAATGCCTTCAGATTAGACAATTTGAGTAATTTACTAAATGATAAAGATGTTAAATATTATTTTGTTTGGCCAATTATTTGTAATACTGAAGAGCATTATGAATCTTATAAGGAATTAACAAAAAAATCAAATCGGCGATTACAAATTAATTTTACTTTTGATTATAATTTTATACTTAATAATAAGGGATATAATAATATTTATCCCATTTATCAAAGAGAAGAAACAAAAGAACAAGACTTGTTTAATATAGTTAATGCCGCAATTTCTTATAAAAAAGAAGGATTGCCGCTATTCTTAATGACTGGTGATTCTGATAACAAAAATTTTTATAATCAATTAGTGGTCTGGGCACGTTATACAAAACCAATTAGCTTTTATGATTTTTGTTCAACTGATGAAAAAAAGATAAAAATTTACAATGCTGCTACATTGAATAATTTGGAATTAAACAAACTTCTAAGAACAAAGATTTGATTTTAATTTTAAATCATGCTATAATATTAATAGAGAGGTGAGAAAAAATGACCAAGTTTGAACTAATGTCTAAAAAGGCAGAAAAACAAAAAGAATTAGAAGAATTAAAACTTGATACCTTTGTTTTGAATGATAAGATTAAGGGTATTATTAATGAAATTAATTTAATCAATCAATTATTGGAGGAAGAAAAGTATGAAGACTGAAGATATGGCAATCAATATTTTTGATGAAAACGGTGGATTAAGAGATAAGGAAACGGTTTTAAAAGAAATGGCTAAAGTTTATGATGATTTAGCGGAAGAGCAGAAGTCTATTGAAAGTGAATTTTCTTCTTCTGATTTATTTACAACTCCTGAATTACAAGTAGACATTAGTAAGACTTTTGAAACTCATGATTTCTATTGTAGAAATATTTATATTACTGATGAAATTACTAAAGAACTTTGTTTAGATGCTTGTAAGACTATTGATTTTTATGAGGATATTGATAATAAAGATAATATTCCAGCAGAAAAAAGAAAACCTATTAATATCATTATTAATAGTCCCGGCGGTGGCGTTATTGCTGCTTATATGCTAATTGATAAAATGAAGAATTCAAAAACTCCTATTTATACTATTACTATTGGTGAAGCTGATTCAGCGGCTTGTTTAATTGCTATTAGTGGCACAAAAAGATTTGCCAATAAACACAGTTCTTTTCTCATTCATCAAGGACAAGCAAGTATTGGAAATGAAGCCGGAAAAGTGGTTGACTGGTTAAATTATTATAATAATATTATTTTAAAGCAAATGAAAGAACACATTTTAGAAGATACAAAAATTTCTAAAGTAGATTATGATAATAAAGTTAGAGAAGACTGGTATTTTACTGCTAATGAAGCATTAAAGTATGGACTTATTGATGAAATTATTGGGGGTTAAAAAATATGAATGTAAATGTAAAAGAAAAGTTAAAGACGTTATCCGTTTCTGATTCCGGCATTGATTCTATTATGGAAATTATGGATTTGCCAGATAAGCAGTTTGACGCTATGTTTCCGGAGTTAAAGAAAGCAATTGGTGAAATTTATGATGACGAAATTGCTGTGGAAAAGACTTTGAATGACATGAGAAAATTAAATGTTTCTCGAACTCAATTTGTACAAGAAGCTGAACAGCTAAAAACTTTAATTAACGATATTGAAAATGATAATGCTTTATCTAAGAACAAGAAAGAATTATTAACTACTGTTCTTTATGAAGCAGTAAAATTAACTGAAATGGCAATTGAAAATCCAAGAGAAAGAATTATTGTTAAGTATGTTAAAGTAAATGAAAATGCTAAGATTCCTACCTATGCACATGATTCAGATGCTGGTGCTGATATTTATGCCGCTGAAGATGTAGAAATTAAGCCACATGAAACAGTAATTATTAAGACAGGACTTAAAGTAGAAATTCCAGAGGGCTATATGATTAATTTTGTTCCTCGTAGTGGAATGAGTTATAAAACATCATTACGGATTCCCAACAGTCCTTCGATTATTGATAGTAACTTTAGAGGAGAAATGGGTGTTATCATGGAAAACACCGGAAATTTAACACAAAAGATTTCTGCTGGAGATAGAATTGCACAAATGCTTATTATGCCAATCCCTATGATTTACTTCAAGGAAGTTGAAAAACTTTCAGAAACGGATAGAGCCGAAGGTGGATTTGGTTCTACTGGGGTCAAGGGTTGATTTAATTGAGTAAACTGACATACGAAGACGTTAAAAAAGAAATAGAAAAAAGAGGTTGGGAATTAGTCTCAACCTCTTATATTAATCTAGATTCTGATTTAGATTTAAAGTGTCCTGCTGGGCATTTCAATGTTTTCTCTTTAAAGCAATGGCGGCATTGTGATTGTCCAACTTGTAAAGAAAATCCTTTTTATAATATGGACACAAAACCAGTAAGAAAAAAAGGTTTTAGAGTTTTAGGACTAGACCAAGCAACTATTACAAGTGGCTGGGCAATTTTCGATGATAAGGATTTAATCAAATATGGAAAATATACAACCAATGGATTACACTCTACTGAAAGAATTGCCCAAACAAAAGGCTTTGTAGCTTCGTTAATTCAAAAATGGAAACCTTCTTTAGTAGCTTTAGAAGACATACAATTACAGAAGTATGGTAATGGAGAAGGTGTTCTGGTCTTTAAGAAATTAGCACATTTACAAGGTGTCTTAAAGAATTATTGCTATGAATGCGGTATTCCTTTTGTGGTTGTTTCATCAAATACATGGAGAAATGTAGCAGGCATAAAGGGTCGTTCAAGAACTGATAGAAAAAAGAATGCCCAATTACTTATTTTAGATAATTATGGGGTAGCAGTTTCAGAAGATGAAGCAGATGCTGTTTTAATTGCCAAATGGGCAGCAGAAACACAAAAACCAAATGAAATTATTAATTTTTAAAAAAATAAAGGGAGTAGATTTAATTGTCTACTCCCTTTTCTTTATGCTTATTTAACTTTGTAGGCACACCAAATATACTTATCTATAGGATAAAAAGTATCATAACAAATGCTATCAATAACACAAGTTATATGATTGGGCATTGTTATTAGCCATGTGCCAGCTAAATCTAAATCAATAAAGTCTTGCAATGTATACACGCCTTTAGGTAAAGAAAAATCTTGAAAACGCTCTTTGAGATATTCATTAATAAACTGTATTTCAGAAAACGTAATCCCTTTCATTCTCGCATACTCTGACAGTTCTATATATGTTCTATCCCAACTTTTGTCCGTTGCTTTTGAAATTGCTCGGACAGCACAATCGTCAACACTCCTCCCTAAAGGATTGGCATTATAATATTGAAACATTATAAGCTCTTCATTTTATCAATATGCTTACGAACAATTTCTTTTTCTTGTGCTGTTTCAGCATAATCATATAGACATTCTACCATTTTGTGAATTGCATCCATAACCATATCAATACCATCTTCGATTCTTGTAGATGAATCACCTTTACGGTATCTACCACGATTCATATTATATGTGTCCATATCATCTTCAAGTCTGTCAAAATATCTTTTCATTGGTCCGAGATTTTCATATTCATGTTTTCTATCTGAATCCCATTTATCAGTTTTCCATGTGTCTCTGTCTCCCATATAGCGTCCTCTACTATCACGTCTTTGAGCACCATAAGAACCGCCAACTTGATTATCATAATAATCAGCTTCTTTAATATCTTTATAAATATCAATTAATTTAAAAGTAGTATCAAGATTAGAAGAGGATAGACCTTTATCTGCGATGTTTTCTAATTCTTTTTCTACTCTTCCTAATAGTTTGTCCATTATTATTTATCCCTCCTCTTCAACCTGTTGTTTCTGTTGTAGTTGTGATTGGTAACGACCCTGAATGCTTACAATTAAAGCAATTTACCGGGCCAAGTAGTTTAAATACTCCATTTTGAATATTTGTAAACACTTTAGTTGAATATCTGCGTCTTGATGTAATCTGACAAGCATTTACATTTGTGCAATTACAATTAACCAATGGATAAGTTGTTGTTCCTGTGCCAATAGTAATAACAACATTAGCATTAATTGTGGTTGCTTCAGGAATGTCTTGAGCAATTACAAGGCAATATTTTTGTCCATTGTTATAACTACCAGATGGCAAGTTAATTGTTAATTGATTATTAGCAAAAGTAATAGCTTGTGAGATAATTAAATTGTCGCATAATGCTTTTGTGGTAGGGCAACTCATTAATTATCCCCTCCTAATTACATACAGCCGCAACCATAAGCATTTACGGTGTTAATTCCGGCACTCGCATATGGAGAGCAAGTAATATAAGCAGGCTTTGGAGTAGGTTGTAATTGATTTACGATATTGCTTGTCTGAGAAAGCTGAGATAACTGTAGCTGAGCAGATTGTAATTCGCTTCTTAGAGAATCAAGTTCATTCTGGGTTAGATAGTTAATAATTCTATCAGTGTTCTTGTCAGCATTTGTCATAATATCACAAGTAGACTGAGCTAAAGCATATTTTAGATTTTCCTGTCCTCTACCTAAATCGCAGCAGCAAGAAGCTAACTGATTCTGAATACTGTTAAAGCCTGTCTGATTTGCGAAATTAGAATTCATAATACTTTCACGAGTTTCGCAGCAACAGTCTTTCATGTTGTAATTTGTTTGAGCAATAGCACTCTGAACTCCGTTGAAGCCAGAGCATAGAGAATTTTGAATTCCATTTACGCCAGCATTAATATCTGACTGAATAGCATTACCAGTTTGATTGATAGTGTTCTGAACGCCGTTGAAGCCCTGTAGATTAGCAATAGCATTTGCGTTTGCCGTCTGACTAATAGCATTACCCAAGTTAGAAATACCTAAGCTTGTGGAATAGAAGCCATCACATAAGCCATTCTGAACACCACGAATACCATTATCTAACTGATTAAAGTTAAAGGCATCGGTTAAGCTTTGCTGGGTCGCTGGAGTGCAACAATTATTATACCCACTATTGCCGCCAAAAAGACCACCACCAGTAGGAACAAACACGGTATTTACACCTCCATCATTATTTCCGTTATTGTTTCCACCACGATTGCCCCAACCAGCAAAAGCAAAGAATAGGATTAGAATAATTACCCACCAAGCACCTTGACCGCCATTTAGGAAGCCATCACCATTCGTAGTTCCATTCTTGTTCTGAAGAGCTAGAGCGTCTGCTACACTGAGTCCGTTTTCTCCCATTGTTTAATTCCTCCTTTTAAGTATAAATTTATTATTTCAGCATTGACATGAGATTATTCAATTCCTTTTGAAAATTCATACCACGCTGATTAAAATAATTCTCGGCAATTTTATTTACATTTTCTATATCATTATTTTGAGCATATTTAATTAAATCATTAATCATTGGGTCATTAATATTATTGCCCTGAATCATTGACATAACTAATTCTTGTGGATTCCTACCTTTTAACAAGCTAACTAAATTCATAGGATTCATCATAATTTCCACTCAACTCCTTTTTCGTTTTGATTTGGTTCTAATTTCTGTTTTAAAATGTTCTGAATTTCAAACACTTTTCCCTCAATGGATTGAAACCGATTATCATATTTTTTAAATTGTTCAATAATTTCGTTATTATTATTATCTTTTGTCTGTTCTTCTTGTTGTTGCTGTGGAGTAGAATTGTCATAAGGTGTAATTTTATAAGCCCAAAATAGAGGATTTCCGTTTTGTAAAGATTTTATATACATAAATCCTTCGTTAAGGCATAAGGCTACTGACATGCCACCACTTACTGGAACATTTGCCACCTCTAAAGTGGAATTAATATTATAAACATTTCCCTGTGGTTGTGGGAATAAAGGTTGAATATTCTGCTGCTGGAATTGCGGCATATTACTGTTTGCCGTCTGTTGTTGCTGATATTGTGGTTGTGTATTAAAATTATAAGCCATTACCACTTTCACCTCCGTTCAATTATTTTGTAGATTTGTCAAGACTTTAGGATAATAAAAAAGGACAAGACGTAAAAATTTCTGTGTTTTAAACAGAATACGTCTTGTCCAATTTGTTAATTTTTTATAAACGGTTCTAATGTTTCTAGCTGTTCTAAAGTTAAATCTAGTTCTTCTAGTTCATCGAAAGAAAAGAACAAATCCGGCAATTGAACTTCAAGATTGTTCATTTTATTCATAAGTAAATAGCATTCAGTAATTTTATCTTTTTTAATTTTGTAACCGCCAGATTCATTTACTTTTGGAATACCATTCTCATCCTTTTCCAAAAATGGTTCACAATTTATTTGAATTTGCTCTTGATAAATTTCTTGTTCATTTTTGATTGCTTTATGAATTTTGATTAATTTATACTGAGTTTTTATGTTGAACTTTTCTTTTGATAAAGAAAGAATTAAATTTTCAATCTTTTGAATCTCTGTTCTTTTAACTAGCACTTGTATCACTCCAATATCCTGTATTACCAACGCATCCTAAAAAGTTATCTAATGGAATGCTGAAAGAAGGAGAATTACTATGACTTGGTAATTGTTTAGCAATAATTTTTTGTTCTAATTCACTTTCTACTCTAGCCGAATTGGTGTTGTATCCAGAAGGACTATAGCCATAGTTATAGAAAGGGCCTTCATTTGCTATTTTTATACATTTATCTACAGTAATATCATATAAACCGGGATTACAAATATTTTGCTTAACTTTTTCTTTGAATTCATTTATGGTGTAATTCATACCAGAAACTTTTGAAGAGCTAATAGAATTACCGCCCCAACCATAAAAACCGCCATTTTGCAAAATGCTCATAATGCTATTGCCCGGATTGACTGCTTTTGTGAACCAACGTCTTCTTATGAGTTTAGCATAAAGTAAACAGCCACTTCTAGAGGCTTCTACACCGTCTACACTAAGTGGAATTTCACCCAAAATACAGTTGCAGGCATTGTTTAATTCCTCATCAGTAATTGGAATTGTATCTTTATAATAACCCTCAGGGGCATTACCTGTTCCAATAGAACCATTAACACTACCTTCCATTTTTATAGGTTTTTGTAAGCAAACCATATAAGAAAGACATGGATAAACGGTATAAATACTAGATGGGTCAGGCTGCTGTGGAACATAGCCATTCTCGCAACCAACAATATTGCCATTACAATAAACAGCTTTTACACCACTATTTAAATCTTTTAGATTAAAAGCTGAATCTAATTTGGTATTCGCATCGCAATGTGGGACATATTCTACGCCTTTATAATAATCTTCTGTAGAACTACCCTCATAAAAGAAATCTATATGGACATTAGAATAGTTATTATACCAATTATTTGTGTAGCCAATTAAATCGCCCATTTTAACCGGAACATTAATCTCACCAGAAGACACATTACCAGAGAATTTGCCGGGACCTGCTTCTACTCCAACCAGAGGAGCAGTCAATTCAGAAAGTCCGCCTAATTCTATATATCTAATACAAACTGTTTTTCCAGTGCCGTCTTGTCTGTCTGTTCTAATGTTGACAAAATACCCTTTTCCGCCATCTTTTGTTGTTCCAAATACACTAAAAATAACACCATCAGTCATTGAATAAACTGGGACATCTGGACCAACGCCCCAGTCTAATTTTGACCAACCATGAGTTTTACCTTCTTCATTTTTGTCATATGTATGCGGCAATTGATTTGGTGCGGCATTTCCATCTATATACTTTTGAGCATACTCTCCTAATGGATGATAATAATATCTACTCATTTAATCACCTCAATCCTAAAAGTTCTGATGGTTTCTTTTTGTCTTTTGGAATATCTCCCCTAAAGCTCCAACCAGTAAAACGATTCCCAAAAAAAATGTGGCATACCCATAAGTTTTGATAATTACTATTTCCTCCGGGAAAACCTGTTATATCTTCAATATCTGCTGCGGAACAGCCATTGTAATATGTAATACCCGTTGTTCCATCTGTATTCTTTCCATTCCAATTTTCAGCATACTTATAGTGCTTACCACTCATTATCATTTTTACGAACTCAACAGTATTGATTCCTTCTATCTCTTTATCTTTAAAAGATTCGTATTTACTCATTAATCCTTCTTTAGAAAGTCCATGTCCCCAATTCATAATGGCTTGTGCTGCGGCACTACTGTCATCATTTAACTGACTATCACTTAGCCCATAAGCCCAATTTCTTGCTACTATTAGAACCGCTTGTGAAACTCCAAGTCCTGTCCAACCACATTCAGCAGCTACTACACCAACCATTAATTTTATCCATTCATCTGAAATATTAATTTTTAAATCGGCAGCAGAACTACTGCCAGTATCTTTAATTCCACTAGAGTAGATAGGTGTTTGCATCATAAAAGCATAAGAATACCATCTACTGATTCTAATATCTGGGTCTAATCCATTTAAAGTTTGTGTATTTACTTTTAAAATTTCGCCACTTGAACCATAAGGATAATAAATACCATTACTATCAGGAATACCAATATATTTTCCAGTATAGTCTTTCAAGTTTCCCTTATCATCCATAGTAAAATGAGAATCTAAATGGTCTCTTAAAGAATAATTACTTCCTTTGTGTCCATAAGCATCAAATTCATCCAAAGTAATAGCACCATACCAATGTTGAGCTTTATCTGAGTTGCCGCCGCCCCCGTATCTTTCATAGGGTTGAATATCAAAGTGTAGATTCGAGCCTGCGTATTCACTATTTGTAATGCCAATATAAGTTCCTTTTTTAATTTTCTCTCCAGCTTTTAATTCTGGAGAGATTTGTTCCATTTCAATATAGGTGAAAAAAACAGGATATTCATCCGCTGTTCCACCTTGTAATTTAGCTTGCATTCTTGAGTAGCCACAATCAGTTGTCCTAACAACACAACCATATTTACTTACACCATCGCCGCCAAACCAGCCAACATTTTGAACAATTCCATTAGTCATTGAGTAGACTTTTTGTCCACCACCTACACCAAAATCCATTTTACTAAAACCGTGGTCAGTATACGTATGCGGTCTTTGACATGGAGTAGCATCATCATCAATATAGTGTTGAGCATAACTTCCTAATGGATGTGCGAAATAATTACTCATTTTATCACCCCTTAATCTTTAATTGGGTCAATTAGGTAGTATCCTTCAGCTAAGCCTGAAGTATCAGTAGAAGCTCCTCCACCACTAATGGAAGAAATACCATTCGATAACTGTTCTAATAAATCCCACAAAGAAGTATCTGTAAGATTGCCGTTTTGGTCAATAGCATAAAGATTGTGAAAATCCATCCATACTTTACCATCATTAGCCATAACAATTTTAGCATTGTTAATTCTTACTTCATCTGGCATCAACCCAAAACTAGACATATTTAATTTTCTACCATAATAATCAGACACTGTGCCACCAATATACAAACAGCCATTCTTTAAAATTGATAAAATGTTTTTATATACTATATCGCCATTGCTTTCACCAGATAATGCGGACATAAAGATACGTTCAGCACCAGCAAGAATTGTTTCTCTTGAAGAAATAATAGAAGCGTCTGTTGGTTTATTCTCATTATAGTTTGTGGTATTTGTTGTGGTGTTAGCAAAAGCATCCTTAATGATGTTGTATAGTTGAACATACCCCTGTCCTGTACAATGAATGCCATCGGTTCTAGGGATATTTTGTGTTTTATTATAAACATCTATATATTTGTAATTTTTAGACTTAGCAAAAGCTTCAAGATATTCGGTTTGGAACTTGTTGTTTCTTTCTACACTATAGCCGCTAACATCAGGTGTAATATAAATCATTGACATAATATAAATGTTTACATTAGATAATTTTAAGTTGTTCTTTGTGAGTATAGTATCAATGGTTTCTTGATATAGTTTGAAATAATCTTCTTTTGAATAGCCCATATTAACATCATTAACGCCAAAAAAGAATGCTAAATTTTTAGCTTTTTTAATAGCATCATTATCATAATAAGCAGTATGTGGAACTCTATTATGACTATCAACAGAAGCACTGCCAATACCGATTGCTCTTTCTTTTAATGGAGTTGTAGACAATCCAACTGTAATAGAATCGCCAATAATTACAAAGTCTGTTGAATCAATATCAACCACTGAAGAACTTGAAGCACCATAAGTTTGAGCTGTTTCAATTTTACTCTTTTCTCCTGTTTGCTCTTTGTCTTCTTTTTTGTTTTCTTCCTCAACTATTTCTGAGCTTTCTTCATTTCTTACAATTTCTGAACCACCATGAATAGCCGTTTTATTATTAATAAAAATACCAACTTCGTCTGTTTTAACTTCAGAAGTGGTTAGTTCTATTTGCTTTCCTGTTAATTCTTTTGCCGCCCAATATTGATAACTTACGCCTTCATAATTTCCATTTATTTTATAAAGCGAATAATCAGTTTTAATATCAGTAGCTTGCCCGACTTCAAGGTCTTTAATGTTCCAGCACGTTATTGTTTCTACTTGAATATCATCCGCTGTTTCAATATGAGCATTTGGCTCATTTCCTTGAAGGAGTAATGCCTTTACAGGATAACCTGCCTTAATTAAATTGTTTTCCCCATCTTTTACTCTATATAAGGAGGTATTATAAATACCAATTGGTGTGCTATCGGAAAACTTTTGGTCTAACAATTCAGGTTTAATTTTTCCATTTTCTAATTCAGATTCTAAAAATTCAATACGATAAATACTATAAGATAAAACAATTTCTATAACTTGTCCTTCACCTACTCTTGTGATTCGTGTTCTATCGTTGTTAAAATAATAATAAATAGAGTTGCCGTCAGAAATATTATTAACTTTATATACGGTAATGTAATATTTCTTTTCTTCCGGTTCTTCGTCAATAAGCAAAGAAACATTATCTTTTGGTTTGTCTAAACCAGCTTCGTGGTCGGTATCTGGAATTAAATTCCCCTCACTGTCATAATTATCACTTAAAATGCTATAATTTTTACCATCAGTATATTGCTTTACAATTTCTGTAAGAGCTGAGTTTTCACTTAAAGAAACAATTGTGGATTCATAGATGTAATAACCGCCAGAATATTGATACTCTGGCTTTGCTGAAATTGTTTGTCCATTGTTATCTGATTCAAGAACCTTATTGGTAATAAACATCTCACCTGTAAGACTTAATCTAGCAGAATAATCGCCTTTAACATCTGCATAATCTGAAGCGGTTTCGGTTTTAAAAATTGCTTGTCCACTATCGTTATATAAGTAAAAACCAACATTTTGATTTGTTAAATCATTCTCTTGACGATAATCACCAGTCAAATTAATAGCATCACCAGAACGGAATTCATAGCCTGCTCTTAACCTTACATTATTATTTTCAATAAGACTTAAACCATATTTGTTAAATCTTGTAAAGTCTACTAAACCAGAAGTGCTTGTGGCAGGACTGCGATAAGCTGAAATACCATCTTTGTCCCATAAGAAATAAATATAATTTCCATCAACTATTTGAATTTTTGAAGCGTCTAATTGTCCAAATTTAATATAGTCGGCATTAATACCATTTGGACCAACACCCGTATCCCATGTTTGTCCGCCATCTTTAGAAAAATATAATCCCTCACCAGTTAATTTATATTGAGAGGATTTATTATCAATTCCTTTACCAGTTGTTCCCTCTTCATTTACAGTGATATTATCATCATTTGTATTAATGAGAGTTAAATCTCCTTCAAATAGAGTTCCTTGTAAACTTTCTTTTGAAATGTATTTTGTTGCTGTGAAATTTGCTGCTCTTTTGTAAGTGTTTTCGTTAAAACTTAACGATTGAACAGAAGCAGTAATTGACTCAAACAAATCCTCAAAAGCAGAAGTATAGTTTTGAACTTCAATTGAATTTTGCTGTGGATTATCTAAATTATAATTAATAGCTGAAATTAAAACTTTTTGTCTATTAGGTAAACCAGTTTTTTCATTAATTCCAAAGAAATCAATATCTTCAATAAAAGTAGTATCAGCTAATTCAAAAGTATAGTCTTCGTCAAGAGAACTTAAATCAATAACAGAAATATTATAGGTTAATTGTGGCTTACAAGAGTCTGCTAATACACTAACCGCTGCCCAATAATATTCATTATCGGTTAAATAATCACTATCAGTCCAAGTTCCTTCTTTGATATAAGGCTCATATTTTTTATAAAATTTATCACTAATATCGTTAATCTTGTTTAACCATTTTGAACGCTTTAATTTCCAAATTTTTACCTGTTCATACATACTCTTATATTGCCCGGCTTTACCATTTGTAATATAAAGATTTTTTTGAATTATTTCTTGTCTAAAGTCTTCCCAGCTTTCAAAAGGTGGTATGTAATTTTCATTTTCAAATCCTTCTATCATTAGCCGCCAGAATAATTCTCCCCGACAATAAGAATCGGCGTATTTGGTTAATAATTCTTTTTGAACTCCAAAAACAGTTAAATCTTTTTCATATTTATTTCCATATTCAACACCTTGGAATTTATAAGTGTAATCGCCTTTTTCATTCTTTTCCCTATGAATTAAATTAAAATAGTTATTGCTAAAGAATAAGTCCTCTACAAGTCCCCAAAGAATTGTTGCTTGTTCTTTTAGCTTTAATAAATAATTTTTATAAGAATCTGATGTAGTATAGTCATTGGGTTCGTCATCTGCGGTATCTTTGCTCAATTGTTTAACCTTAAATTGATACATTCTTTGTGAAATTTTTTGCCGCTCTTCTAATGCCGTTGTGATGCCTTCATCACTAACAATATTCGCCGCTTTTAATTCTTTCATTGCTTCGCCAGTCATATTAATGATTAAATTAGTTAAATCATCATACTTTTCATTATAGTAACCAATAGTAGGTAAGAAAGCGAAATCTCCTTTATCAATTCCATATAAATCCCTTACAACTTGTTCAGCATTTAACAACCCTTTTTGAGTGTAGTAAGAAAAGTCCATAATATAAGAATTTTTACCAACATTATCTTCAGCTGTTTCAATAGAACACATTCCTGTTTTAGATAATTCACTATCAACATTTTCTACATAGAGTTTTGTCGTTAAAGAAGAAGAGTCTACAGTTCTTGATATATTAGTCAAGTTTTTTTCATATCTAAAACCAATTTGCTGAACACCGCCTTTTTCAGTCATAAAGAAAACGTGCTTTTTCATTTTACCATTCTTGTCTAAAAGAATTTTGCCGTTTTTATCAAATTCTATATAAAACTGTGGATAAATTTCAAAAACTTTAGATAGTTCCTGAATTAAATTAAAACGATTTGATTTTTCTTGTGATAAGGTTCTGATTCTTCTTGGATGTTTTTCGGTTTGAAATCTATATGGACAGTAGCCCAATTTTTGATAAATACATTCTTTGTCAAAGTTGCCGCCAAAAGAACAATCGCACCAACCATTTTGATAGGTTGCTTTTGTGGCATCATAGTATTGACACTGTGTTAAATCAATTTTTGCTGTGATAATTTCAATATCATCTTCAGTATAAGTAGTTGGGTCAGTAGCTTTTAAATAATCTTTTACTTTAAAGGTATCCTTGTATTCATATTTATTGGTTTTTGGATTCAGAAACTTCATTGCTTCTACAAAGTATTTTTGAATACCATAGGTTTCTCCTAAGGTAATATCAGTTTCTGTTAGTAAATCTTTTTCATGAACTAAAGAGCAATAAACACCTTTTGAATCCGGCAATTCAAACAATTTATTAGGCTGTCGCCCATTTAATATATCAAAATCTCTACCAGTATATTTATAAACAAAATAGTTATCATCGAAGTCCATTAAACGATTGCCATTTACATCTTGTTCTTGTGGTCTAACAGTGGTATAGTCTTCTTGGATAAAATCGTGTCCACGTGTAAAAGCTTCAAATAATTTTAATTCATAAAGATTTACAGATTTTCGTTTTTGCTCAAATTTTAAAATACATTCTAATGTTTTTCTTTCACCAAATTCTAATATTTCACCAATTTTATTTAAGAAAACAGTAAAATCTCTGACATCTGAAATTTTTGTTTTAATCTTTTCCTCTTCATAATAGACATCAAAAAATAAGAGTTTATTTTTAATTCTTTCTTCTAAATCTTTTAAGAAGAAATCTTTTAGCCCAATTGCTTTAGAGTCTTTATTTTTTAAAATTTTTTCTAATACTACATCTTCCTCTTTTAATGTATTATACCATTTTTTATCAACCGCAAAAGAAGTCATAGGAATTAATCTCCATTCTACTGGATACTTTTCCCATTTACTTTCAACTAACGAATCTTTATCAGCTTCATGATTTAATTTTATTAGTGGTGGTGAATCTTTTTTCCATATATGTTCTCCAGTAAAATCCAAATTAAGAACTTGGTCTAAATAAGTAAAGAACTCTTCTGAAGAATAATTCGCTTGGTCAATCTTTACATAATTATAATGTTTATTTGATAAAGTCATAGAAGTCGGAACTTGTCCTTTTGGAATTTGTGCTTTAATAATTAGCTTTTTTTCATCAATCACAACACCTTCTTCTGGCTTTTCATACAAAGGCTTTTTTGTTGTTCTTGCGTCTTTACCGGGTTTAAAAACCAATTTGTAATTACTAAAATCATTTATATACTCTAAAGCTGTAATAGAAGATTCAGGATTTACTAAGCCACCAAAAACAGATACAGTATCATAGGCACTTGAATAATTTCCATCTAAACTAATGCCGCCATAATTAGAACCGCCATCCGGTTCTTCTGAATTGCCAGAAGATGAATCGTTATCATTTAACCAAGATTGAATTTGAGCCAAAGATACACCATGAGATAGTCCACCAGCACAAAGCTTATAATTATATTGTGTTGCATCATCTTTTATTAATTTAACCATCATGAAATTCTTTGTTCTTGCCGCAGTAGCATCAGCATTCATAGCGGAACTAAGATAATTTCTAATTTGGTTTACATTACCTATTGCTTTCTTTTCTCCAGCATTAGAGGGATTAACACTAAAAATAGCGTAATCCCCATTTAGAATAGCTTTGCCGCCATCATAATAACCAGCTTTAAAATAAAAGCCATTTCCTAATCTTGAGGTTGCTCCAACTTGCCGTTTTGCTAAGCCTAAATCGTTTGTGTAGTAAATATGTTTAGTGTCTTGTGATGTTGTCCATAAAGCAGTATAAATATTGTTTAAAATAATATTGTTAAATTGAATCATACTCATTGATAAGATACCTGTTCTCATAGAACCATTAGCATTTGTTCTATCAGCTGATACGTGATAATATTGATTTGTTCCAATAGGAAATAAACCATTTTGAGTAATAGCAGTAGCACATAAACTTTTAATTTGACTTTGAGATAATCTTCCTTGTTTTACCACAAAGGCGGTGGCGGCATTACCAGTCTTTGTATAAGGCTTAGGACTAATAAGCAATAATCCTGAACCTCTTTTTACAGCAGACATAGCACCTTCTAACTGTCTCGAATTATAACTAACCGATACACTTGCCATTATGAACTTTCACCCCCGGATTCTTCTTCATCTTTATCTTCAGTTTCTTTTTTAGTTTGCTCTAACCAAAAAATTCCATAATAATAGTCATTAATAAACAATGCATAAGCCATAGATTTTGTATCATTATTTTTTGGTAGCATAACATTAAAGAATAATGGGTCTATACTTGAAGTTGTGCCTTTCCATACCGGCTTAGCATCTGTAAGCAAATCCCCATCATTTAATGTATAGTCGTAAGTCTCTGTATTTTCATCCTTTTTATCTTCATCTTCTTTCTCATTATTATCACTTGCGGCGAATAACATTAATTGCTGAGATTGAGCTTTTGTTGTTGTTGATTTTTTATAAGTTTCATAACAATAATCCAAATCAACATTTCCTGTAATGCCATCAATTCTACCTGTGCAACTATATTGAAACATAATATATTTCCCTGTATACTCTGTGAGCTTTCCGTTAGTTCCAAATTGTGCTACCCAAATTGGATATTTTTCTTTATTTTCAGCAGACAGAATACTTTCTAATCCACTAGCAAAAGAATAGATACCACATGTATAGCCTTGTGATTTTATGTATTCACAAAAAGCAACACTTAATTCATTTATACTATTAATATTGCTGCTTTCTTCTACATCATAGAAAACTGGATAAGTTAAGTTTTTATCTTTTATAGTTTCAATACATTTTTTTGCTTCTTCTACGGCATCCTCGGCTGTCTGAGCATAGCTATACCAATATATACCATAAGGAATACCATTTTCAGCACAACCAAGAGTGTTGTTATTAAATTGTTCATCAACGGAATTTTTTCCATATCCAGCACGAATTATTACAAAGTCTACCTTTCCAGATTCTTTTATTTTTTTCCAGTCAACTTTTCCCTGAGCTTCGGAAACGTCAATTCCTTTTGCTTTAATACTTCCATCATTATCTCCTTGTCCACCTGAGCTGTCGGAATCTTCAATTTTCCATCCAACAGCTTCAAGAAATTTATCTGAGAAATTCTTATTATCCACTTTATAAATTTTGACTTCTGCTTTATCAACTAAATAACTGTTGTTGTCGTCACCCTCAGACCATAATTCTAATTTAACTCCGCTATAATCAGTTTCTCCGTAATTAATAGCTTTTGTTGAATCGATAGAAACAGTCATTGGTTCAGAATCTGAACGAATTCCAATATATGGTGTAGTAATATTAGCCTTTGCTTTAAATAATAAATAAGCATTATCTGGAACATCTGCTTCTGGGTTTTCTATTTCATTCCATGTCCAACTGCCGTTCTTTTTCTTATAGTGTAAAGTTGTTGTTAAAGGTGTATCAGAATTACTTTTATCATTAAATGGAACAAAAGTTAAAGTATTCATATCTTCAAAAATATCAGCAAAAGAAATAAATTTATCAGTATCTTGTCTATTGCTAACACCACTTAAAGTATAATTACCATTAATATCAACAGAACCTTGACCAATAATGATTTTATCTAAATCTACATTATAATTTTTAGTAAAAACCTTATTCTCAATAATCGCTGCAGTAGCCCATGTTTTATAAGCATCCGCCGCCAACTCAACATAAGAATTTTGTTTGTCTTTTGGAATGTCTTTTTTTTCATTTGTGTAAGCTCTATAAATTAAATAATTATAATCGTCTTCGGCATTACAATTTGCCCATTTCGAATATAATTCTGAAATATTCTTATCATATTCAGTAATAGCATTCTTTAAATAATTTTTAAAATCATCTTCTGAACTTTCTGTTGTTAATTCTTTTAAATCGCAACTTAGAAGAAAATCATTATAAGATTCTAAAGCCTTAGTATATAATTCTTTTTCATTTTCATTGGCTCTATGAACGGTGTTTTCTGTATTATTTCTAAAAGTAATTGAATAATCTGTAATAATCCATTTTCCTGTGCTAATTCTAATAGCATAAACTTTATCTTTTTCAATGTTAATTTCATTAGCAGACAAACCAAAGTTCAAGCAATAATCAGATGAAACAGTTCCTTCTAAATCCATATCATAGCCTTTTACAATATTCGGGCTTAAAATTTCTAAATAAAAATCACTAATATTTTCATCAATAGTTTCACCAGTAGCTTCTTTCGTTAGTTCGTTTGTGGATTTAACACTTACTTCTAAAAGGTTAGCATAAGAACCGATATTATATTCGCTTGCATCATTTTGTGTAAGCGATTCCCAGCCTGTTTCTTTAGTAATTTTTTCGCCATTTTGAACTAAATTTTTTGCCAAAGTAGGTAAAATAATCCTTGTATCATCTTTTGAACATACTCTAAAATCTTTACCTACATCAGTTTTTATAATTTCATTAATTTCTTTTTCGGAATAGATATTTTCATATTCTTCTGCTTTGTTATTATAAATTTTACAATAGATTTCTGAATTTAAATTAAATTCAGTTCTATCAGTAATAGAAATTTTTCTTGCCGCATAAACTTTGTTGTCGCCCAATTCTTCCATGTATCCATCATAATAAACAGGATACCATGTAAAATCATCAATAGTTCGGGTATTTGGCTTAACATTAACAGAATAAGTTATATCACCATCTGTTTTTAGTTCATATTTAGTTGTTAGTTTAGATTCTTCTGGAATTGCTGCAGTAGCCCAATAGATTAAAGTGTCTTTGTTTTTTAATTGTTCTTTTAATATTTCATTCCATTGAGAAACCTTAATAACGTAATGGCAATCATTATTTACTACTGTTCCAGATTCATCAATTAAAATTTTGTCGCCATCCTTAAAGAAAATAAATTGAATTAAATCTGTAGGACTTTTTGATTTCGGTTGTAAAGCATATTGCTTATTATTTTTGTTTTCTTCATAATTACCATATAAAGCTGGTTCTTCTGTAGCTTTATAAGCATTTGTATAAACATTACCATAAATAAAAGACAAGTCACTATATGGAACATAGATATAATCACCGCTTAGTTCTATCATTTTATTATCATCCAATAGCTTAAAACCATTATCTTTGTAATAATTGTCCCAAAAAATTTCTTTTTCTCTTGCTGAATCATCGCCCAATTCTAATGCACGTTCTTCGTCTGTAAAAATATTTGTTAAAATTGCTTCTTTTAGTTCATCAAACTTGCCATCTTTTTCAATAATGCTTTTATAATATTCACTTTCTTCATTAAAATTTTCTGGCTTTACATTTAAAGTAATTGGATAGGCTTTAATTTTTCCACCAAATTGTGATAAAGGAATTTTGTAAAAGCGTTCTTCTTTAAATTCTGTAAAATCACCAGTGTTTAATTCAGGTTTGTAGTCCCATACACTATCTTCAAGAATCGTGTTCATAAAAACACCTAATTCATCTACATTGTTATATAATTCTTCATCAAAAGTAATCCCATAACCTGTTCTAGATAATTCATCAATAAAACTATCTTGACAAGTAAAAGTCTTCATTAAACTCTTAAAATTTTTTTCTTCTGAGATTTGCTTTACATAAAATTCTAGCCAACTATCTTTATAAAATAACTTTACTTTTTGCTCATTATAAAGCATATCAATAAATTCATTTTTAACATATTCTCCTTTCTCTGAGTCAAAAAACTTAGATGGCATTTTAAAAGTTAATGTATTAGTTCCTTTAATTTCTTTTTTTAATTCAATTTCAGTCGCTTTGCCGCCATAAGTCATGTTAGAACTACCAATAGTCGCTAGACGTCTTTCGCTCTTAATACCATTGCTACCTAAGTGTTCTTCCCAAATGCTCAATTCATATGGATATTTTTGAATTGACATACCTTTTCTCTCACCTCTTATTAATAAAACAGTGGCGTATATTTAATTTGTGCTTTATTTAATATATCCGCTAAGCCCCAATAGAGTGGTGGAAATAAATCCCAAATATAATTACAAGCATACCACCACCATTCGTTAATGTCGCCTTTAATTCCCATTGCTGGTGCGGCATTAACTCTCCAATATTGTTGCAGAGTTTTTAAAAAGCCATATTCCAATTGCTGTTCTCTGCGTTTGTATAACTGATAGCCAAATTTATCATCTTTTGGTAATGCGGCAATTTCATCATCAAACCAGTGCCGGAATTTTAATGCTTCGTCAATTTTTGCATTTGTATTTAAATCGGTTATCTGTTTTTTTAATTTAAGTAAATATTCTTTTGCTGCCAAATAATAAACTGAATCAAATCTTTGCTGGATATATTTATATTTGCCATCATCGCCGCCATAACCCCAATCAAAAGGTCTAGCATCTAACCAGCGCTTGCCGCCCCACAAATCTTCGTCACATACAGGGGTAACTTCAATCAAAGACCACCCCGGCGGCAGTTTAAACCAATGTCCTTGTTTTATGTTTTCATTATAAATTGTTTTTTTAGGCTTATATGTATAAAAATTAGAATAAGTTTTTTTATCTTCTTTTTTATACTCTGGGTTATCTATATTATACAACATCTCTTTTTCTGTGTCAAGGTATAGCGTTGCATTTTTAATATCATCTGTGGTAATATCAAAATAGTCGTTTGTAATCCACTGCGGCATAATTGATAAATTAAAATCATCTTGTCCATAATATAAATCTTTACTTCTTGTAATATATTCTGGTGGATTATATAGATAATCTCTTATAAAATCATTATACGTATAAGTATTATTTTGAAAAACAGCAGCATCTTTATATTTATCTAAGATAGCTTCTTTTAATGTTTTCCAATATAATTCATAGCGTTCCATATCATCAATACATAAGTCATAAAGCTCTTCATATCTATTAGCATATTCAACACCTTCTTCAAATTCTAATAAAGGATTCCCACTATCATCCTTTAACAGTGAAGATTGCCAATAGAATAATTTTATATAATGAGCTAATTTTTCTCTTGGAATAGGTTCTGCTATATAGCAATGTTTAGGATGTGCTTTTCCTAATAATCTTGGGTCTGGTCGTCCCACTATAATTCCATTAGGTAAGGGCCATGGTAGAACATTAGGCTTTTTAAAATAAGCATCTCCGTATTTTTTTGTATCTTCATCAATTGGACTTTCAGTGGTTAAACCTGTCCAATCTACTGCTGCCGGAATAGGTAACCTTTGAACATTATAGCGTCTAATTTGAAAATGATTTCCCCTATTAGTCCAAAAACCTCTTTCGTTATTATCTAATCTTAATTCAAAATCTATTGGAATATCACCCGGATTATAAACTAGTAATCTGCTACCGATTAAAGCATTTTCATTATTTAATCCTGTGTCCATATTAATATAATTTGTTTTGGAATATTGCGGCAAATAGATAAGCTCTTGGTCATAATCTAAAGTTGGTGTCGTCAATAGTTTAGAAGATTTTGCCCATTCAGGCACATTGTCCCAATATCCTCTTACATCAATAATTGTTTTCTCTCCATTAGGAGTATTAAAATATAGTTCGCCAGCTTGAACTTGTTCAATAGTTGGATACCCTCCTTTCCATGGAGTTCCCATATTGTTTTCAACATTATAATATTCTTTAGTATTTTTATTATAAATTTTTTGTTTTTTCTTTTTATAAGGATTTTCTTCAATAGTGTTAGTTAAAATAATTCTTTCGGGTGGTGTCTTTAAATAATAATCCGCAGCCCGAACAATATATTTGTTAAAACCAAAAGCATAAGGAAAATAACAAATAAAATTTAAAGTTCCTTCGCCCTTATATACTCTTTCACCTGTATGTCTATCGGTAAAACAAATAAAATTAAAATCTGGCTTCGATGATAATTTTGCCCTATAAGTCTTATAAGGAAGTTCATCAAAAACTAAATCCTTTAATTTGTCTGTGGAAAAGACTTGTGAAATCTTTCTCCAGTTTTCTTCTGAAATATTATCAAAAGCAATATTACATGAGAATTCTCTTTTATCATAAGTCTGACCAAAGTAATATGTGCCATCAGAACCAACTATATCTGTTGTATAGTCTGTTGGGTCAGGCAACAAATTTTTATTATATCTATCACTTGAAGAAACAACTAATAAATTTAAATCTTTTGTATGGATGTTTCCAAAGCGAAAACCAACAAAATCTTTCATCCTTTTACCTCCTATAAAAAAGACCCCTCGCCAGATTAAGGCAAGAGGTCTAAAAGTTATTTCTTTAAAATAACCGAAGTTCCAATTGGTTTGGCAGCACTCGTTATTTTTTCTTCTACTCGTTTCATCATTCTGTCTACATCATAATCGTTAGCAATGCTCTCTACTGTAATGTTGACGGAGACATTTGTGTCTCCATAAGTTGTGGAAACTGCGTTATTGGCATTACTTGTATTGTTAAAAATAGGCAAGTTAGCTAATAGTTCTGCCGCTTGTCCAATTCGTTTTGTATCTTCGGCATTTAAGAAAGCTTCCGGTTTATTCTGCGTTCCATCTACCCAAGCGGGGCCAGTATAGTTTACTAAGCCGCCGTCAGCATATTTGAAGCCAGAAAGATTTGAAAAACCATGCTTTCCTGTTCTTTTCTTTGCTTTTGCCGCAAAATTGCCTTTGGAATCTTTTGTAAGTCCACTAATTTTGCCGCTATTTTTCCATTTATTATACCAGTCTTGCATTTCTTGTTGCGTGCTAAAATAATAGGAGTCTGTTCCAGTAGAAAAGACATAGTTTCTTTGTTTTCCACTAGAATCTTTAGAACTTTTATGCTGCGATATAGTGTTTTTCCAATCTTGTTCTCTCTGTGCTTTAATCTTAATACCAGAAACGGCACTAGTTAAAGACTGTCCCGTAATTCCTGTAATAGGATTTGCGGCGGTCTGAGAAATACTATGCGTTTTACCTTTATTCTGTAGTTCTTGAATTCGTTTTTTATCGTCAGCTGTTTTAGTCTTTTTATTCTGTAAAGCTTTAAGTTCTTCATTTTCTGCAGTGGTTAGTCCTTGAGCACCCATAGCAATAACAGTTTGAGATGCTTGATTTGCCATCATGGAAGCCAATAAGCTTGAATAATAATCTGAAACTTGTTTCATATAATTCATAGAAGTGTTAGCGGTATCAGCCATAGCATCAGCAACAGAACTTTGAGCATCAGCCAAAGCATCTAAAGCATCTTGTAATGCTTCTCTCGCTTTTTCTTGAGCATCTGCCACCTTTTCTTGGACTTCTCCCAATGAGCGGTCAGCTTCATCTGTTAAAGTCTCACTAATAGCAGAAATAGTAGCTTCCACTTCTCCTTGTGTGGTTTGTAAAGCATTAGTAAAGTCAACTGTTGAAGTTGTCATATAAACCTCTCTAGCATTATAAAGTTCTTCTAATTCATCTCTATATTGCTCAAGTTTTTCAACTGTCATGCTTTCTACTTCTGGATTATTTTCAAAGAACCAACTTGTCATATCTTCCTGAGAAGCCCAATTACTAATAATTTCAGCGGCTTCTTTATATAAATCTGCAGCATTAAGAACATCTTCTAAATACTCGATTTCAGCATCTCTTGCTTCTTTTTGTGTTTCATACATTTCTTTCATAGAGTCAATTAAAGAATCTACTTCATCATCTAATAATTTTTCTCTATCTTGCTGAACTTCATCTTCTAAAGATAAAACATTTTTTTGATTAGTACCAGATGTATCACGTTTTAATAAAGCTAATTTACGCTCTTTTTGTGCTAAATCCTCATAAGAATTTTCTCTATCTCTAAGCTTACGCTGTTTTTCAATGGCTTCTTCAAGAGCATCTAGATAATCATTATCTGCTTCCTCTAAAGCACTATATTTGTCTTTGGTAGCGTCAATTTCTTCTTGATATTTTTCTTTTAGAACTTCTACTACTTTGTCTTGTAAATCAATTACTTTATCTCTAGCATCTTTTCTAATTTGTTCCGCTTCATCTAATCTATCTTTTAATTTGTCATTGTTATCATCAATCTGGTCTAAAAGTTCATTGATTTGTTGTGCTGTTTCCATCGCATAAGACTTTAAGTCATCATTCATAGGAGCATCAGTCAATGCTTTAATATCAATCATTACTCTATCATTTATCATAGAATAGTAGCCAGCATAATTCTCATCTAGTACTTTTAAGAAGTTTTGAACAGACTGTTCAATTACAGCATTTTCAGCTTTCGTTGCTACAGCTTCTTGATGAATTAAATCTTGGTATTTTTTAACTAAATCATCTACATTGTCTTCTGATTTTAGATTTTCAATTTTTTCTTTTGTTTCATCAGCTTGTTTGCCTAATCTTTCAATTAGGGTAGTATAGTTATACAAATGGTCAATCGCTGGTTCATACCATTCAGTTCCATATAAAGCTTCTTGTAAATCTTTTTGAGCATCTGCTACTTTCTTCTCTGCATCAGCAACTTTCTTTTGTGCGTCTGCTACTTTATTTGCATTGTCAGCGGTTTTTTTCTGAGCTTCTGTAGCCTTTTTTTGAGCATCACCATAGCCTGACAAAATTTCTGCTGCTGCCGACTCTCCCATTAGACCAATATTCTTTAAGTAGCTTTCATCATTCAAAAGTTTGTTTAAATCTTCAATCTGCTTTTTAGAACTACTTATTGCATCTGAAACACTTTTTTTCTCAGTAGATAATTCAGCTGGATTAAAGCTAACAATTCCACTAGCAGGAACATATTTTCCTTGTAACAAATTCATTGTTTGTAATTGAGAAATAATTACATTGTTTAATGAAATTTGAGAACTTGTAGCATTTAATTGTGCCTGATATAGCTGTAGTGTAGTAAGTTTTTGCTGCTCTTCGCTAATAGCTTGCCGCAACTGGTCTTTTGCTGCTTCAACTAATTGGTCTTGAGTTAAAGCTAGATTTACATAAGCATCTCTAAGTGCTTCTGTATCAAGGACATAACCATTAGAAGTTGCTTTAACATAATCGTTAATATCTAACTTCATAGTTTTTAATTCGTCAGCTAAAGATGAATAGTCTGAAAAATTGATAAAGCCATTTGTCAACTGATTTTCAATAGCTGGTTGAACCGTTTTACTGAAAGATTTAACAATATCATCTAGCTTACCTTTTACTTGGTCTTCGATTGTTTTTAAAGCACCTTCAGTATCTACCTTTAAATCCAAAGGCCCCATATCTTCAGCCATATTGTAAAAGGCTTCAACTGCCGCCTTAGCTTCATCACTGGTCATTGATTCTTCTAAAACATTAATGATAGATTCTTTTGCTTCTTCAATGTTTGTTAAATCAGTATTAACAAAGTCAGTAGACATTAAAGCACTAAATTCTTTAGCAGTTAAATTGTATTGGTCTTTAAATTTTAATGCTGCATCAGCGAAATCTTTAGCTGTATCTTCACCAAGTCTATTGGAAATATCTGCCATACTTAAAGCAAATTGATTAATTTGGTCAGTAGTCCATGTAGAAAAAACATCTTTTCCATAAGTTGTAAAGCTTGAGGCATCTGAAAGAGCTGAATTTAGAGCATCAATATATTGTTGTTTGTATTTATCAAATTCTTCTATGTTGATTCCGGCAATTTGATAAGCTTGTAATTGAGTTGCTGTTAATTCTGGAACTTTTTGAGCAAATTCAGAAATGGATTGTTTTTGCTTGTCGGTTAGTTCTGCTGTTTTTTCTTGAGCTGCTTGTAATTGTTCATATCCAGCAACAGCTGAATTTAAAATACTAAGTAATTCAGCTGGCGATTCTTCTTTATAATCCTTATAACTTTTTTCGTCTGTAATGCCATATACAGCTAAAGCTGAAAGTTCTGATGAACCAAATTCACTAAATTCTGGAAAATCCTTATAAGTTTTCTCAAATTTTCCCTTAAATTGTAAGGCGACAAAATTAGAAACTGCTTCTGACTCGTCTTTTAATCCTTGTATTGCTTGTGATAGATAAGCTACTTGTTCATTTTCTAGTGTTTCTTGGGCTCTTCTTACTTCATCAGTTTGAGAATTTATTTCACCTTTTACCGTATCAAAATAATTTAATACTCCTTCAAATTTTGAAGAATCGGGATTTTCCCTTCCCATAATTAAATCCAGTAAAGCTTCCGCATCTTTATCAGAAATAGTTTTAAAATCAATTTGGATACCTTGCTCATCAAATAAATCTTGAAAAAGAAAATCGGTATCTCCCATATATTCTCGAATTGTTGCCTGTAATGCTTGCAAATAATCTTTTGCCATTTTTTCAGACCATCTGCTATCATCCAAATATCTACCATAATATCCATTGCCACCTATTAGTCTTTGTAATTCTATAACTTTTTCAAAATTTTGTGGCATTAATTGAGCTTTTTCTAATTGTAATTGTGGTAGATTAAAAGATTCATTAGCAGCTTGTAGATTTTTTAAATAACTTTCCTGAATATCTCCTTGGGAAATTTTCTTTTGAGATTCTATCATGCTTTGCCATAAATCAGCTTGAACCTGTAATTGTCCCGTAGCTTCGTCATAATATGTTATGATTTCGGGAAACTGCTCTCTAATTTGAGACACTAATTCATTATATCTTTCTTGTTCTTCAGAAGATTTAACTTGTTTAGAATTTAAAGCTTCATATTCATCTTTTAAATCGCTTATAGATTCCGCTGAATCTTGTGATTCTTTTGCGTTAGTAGTTGCTGTATTTGCTGCGTCTTCCAACTCTTCTAATCGTTTTTTTGCGGCAGTAATTCTATTCTCAATTTTATTATCTTCAATCTCTTGAAGTTTTTTTCTAATAGCCACTATACCAGCTGTTGCAGCGGCGGTAATAGCAGTAATAGCTAAGGCTATTGGACCAGCACTTTTAATAAAAGCTAATCCACTTTTTACACCCATTGTAGTAAAAATACTAACGACTTGAGGAACTAGCAATCCTAATGTAGTTAAACTAGTAGTTCCAAAAGCTTTAAATGGGTCGTCAGCCAACAGTCCAGTCGTTGTAGCTGTTAAAAATGCTGCAGAAAAGACTTGCCCATAGAAATCTCCTCTTTGTTTTATCAGAGATTCTTCCTCTGGCATCATGCTTTCAATTTGAGAAATTTGTTTTTCTTTTTTACTAATTTTTTTATCTGTTTTAGCATTCTTTTTATTTGTTTTTTGAGCCGCTTTAACATTCTTCTGTTCTAATCGCTGTATCTTATTTATTGATTTATCTGCTTCTTTATTTAAATCATCTATTAACGCATTATTTTTTTCTATTTTTATACGTTCTGTTTCTAAAAACTCTCTAACTGCATCAGCATCAGAAGTTGACTTTAAATCATTAAGTATTAATCCTATGTTTCCTGTTTTTATATAATGTTTAAGGTATCCGGGAGCTTGTCCGGGATTATAAATATTACTAGATATTTTTTTTAATATTTTATCCTCTGAGACTTGATTTGATTCAAAAGCCTTATCAGTTTTTGTTTGTAATTCTGAAATTCTATTCTTTAATTGTTCTATTTCAACACTAGCATCTGCAGTATCAACTTTTATTTCTACTTTTTGACTTTTTAAATTTTCAATATCTTGTTTTAGTTTATCTATTCTTTGTTGACTATCGGAACTCAATCCCATTTTAATTTTTAAATCTTCTGGTATAATTTTTTGACTTATTTTTTCTATAGTTGTTCCAATTGCCGCATTAATTGATGTAATTGATTGGCTAAAACCTTTTATAATTCCCATAGCAAGATTCTTTCCAAAAAGCAAGAAAGAAGCTGCTAACACAGCATAATCCTTGCCAGATAATTCATTTAAAGATTGTAATAAATTATTAGCAGAATCGGCTGCCCCTTTAAAGAAATCACTGTTAACAAATGATTGTCTTAAAGTTTCCCATGAATTTTTTAATCTTTTTGTTTTAAATTCAATGGTTTCCATGTTTTTGGCAAATTGTTGTTGTGATTTGCCTGCTGAATTGTATGCCGCATCAATTAATTCCATTGTACGGTCATAATCACTCATCATCTTTATTTTTTAAAGCGATTCGCCACTTCACTTCTTCTTATTCAGAACTCATAATTTCTTATGAGAAAAGGTCATATCTTATCATTTCTGAAATTCTCCGCTTCGGAACGCTTGTTCCTAAAATGACCGTTGAACCTTCACCTAAGCGGTGCTTGGCTGCTGATTATCCAATCTTAATAATTTTTAACTTTCGCACATAAAATTTCTTTTTATGCTGTAGTTTATTAAGCTCTAAGGACCTCCCAGCAATTCAAATATTGTTGCCTGATATTTAAGCAATAAACCTGCTCTGCTGCAGAACAGGTGTAATTAATTATTTACGTTTCCAAAAAAAACCATGTGATTTATTTCCTTTTTTTATAGCCCTACTAATTAACGCCGCTTGACAATGCATCTCTTTTGCAGCGGCAGCGATGGAAGGATAACTCTTAATTACTTTTAATTCATCATCTAATTGTAAAACTGGTATTACTTTTTTATGACCATTTTTCATAGCATTAATAGCATTCTGAGTATGTTCAACATCTCTTAAATTGGAATAATGATTATTAAATTTATTACCATCAATGTGGTCAATTTCATGTTCTATAATCTTGCTAACAAAATTTTTATATACTAATATATGTACAGATTCAGTAATAGCTTTTTTGTCTACATAAAAAGTATATCTTAAATAGCCATCTTTTTTAGGTTTTAGTTTTATCATTGTGTTTTTATTATACATTATTCCATACTCAGAAATATAATACTGTGTATTTTTAGCCTGTCTCCATTCTTGAGTATTTAATTCCTCTTCTGTAATATAGTTTTTCTTCTGGTTATTTTTCCTTCCGTGCTCATAAGCTTCTTTTAAATTTTCAGACGAAGAAACCCATTGTAAATTGTTTTTATGATTATTGAGTCTATTTCCATCTTTATGATGAACAATTTGATTTTCGTTTTCTTTTATTAAAAAATATTCAGCAACCAAACGATGAGCAAAAAAATTATAACATTTATTCTTTACTTTTATTTGATAGCGTCTATATCCAACATCTGTTATAATTCCTTTTAAAAAATGATTTGTTTTTTTATTAAATAATCTACCATCTGAGAAAATAAGATATTCTGTTTCTTCGTTATTAATCACAATAGTTTTATATTCCATAATTAATCCTCCTGTATTTTTCAATAAAGCTCGACTATATCATTAGCTTTAGCTATTCTCTTTTAGTCTGTGAACCTTCACCTAAGCGGTGCTTGGCTGCTGATTATCCATTTTATAATACCATAAATCTTTTATTTTTTCAAACAATTCACGCATAAAATTTCTTTTTACGTTGTAGTAATAAAAGCTTTAGGATGTTCCAGCAATTGAAAGAATTGTGTGAGTTTAATGCCGTACACTTCGCCAGCAATTAACGAGAACCGGCTGCAACAGTCGCAATATATCTTTGAGAGTTTCTTGATAATCCTTGCCAATTCTTAGAAATATCTAGAAATACATCATCAATATCTCTGAATTGTCCACTACTATCTTTTAATGAAACCCCAATAGATTTTAATGCCTTGTCTACATTATTATAATTTAAGTCGCTGAATTCTGATTCGGAAGTTCCAGCAACATTTTCTTTTAGTTCTGTAACAATTATCTTCCATTAAAATCGTTAGTTTTTAATGCGTTTTAAACTGCTTTATATTTCTATAAAGTTGAGACTATATCTTTAATATTTTCCGTTTCATTCTACATAGAATTACTCTAATAATAACTAAAGTTATTTTCGATAGTCGTTGAACTTATTTTATTTTTAGCTGCTGATTACCATATTCTAAAAATTTAGGCTTCCAGCAATTAAGAAAATTTACCCTCACCATACATTTTAGCGAGCAATGATTGATTTCATAGCTGTCAATTATCTTCTATAAGAAGCGTTAATTCTTATACGTTCTCTTATGAACTGCTTTATATTTCTATAAAGTTGAGACTATATCTTTATATCTAATTTTTTAAACCACTTGGTTTTATTTGTCAAATAGTCGTTGAACCTTTTTTCAGTTAATCTGAAATTAGGCTGCGGATTACCCAATCTTTAACTTTTTTACTATACTAAGGTTATTAATCTTACCACTATGCTATCACTATCACAGTTTAGTAGTTAAAGCTCTAAGGGCTTTCCCGTCATTTTAAAAGATTTTTTATTGGCTAGCTTTAACCAATATTTTCAGCAGATTCCTGAGTTGTTTCTACTGTTTGTGTTAAGAAAGCAGCAGTGGTTTCAAGAGCCATACCTGCTGATTCAGAAATTGATGCAGTTCTACTCATAGCATTAGCAATGTCGCTAACGTCTGCTGCCGCTTTAGCAGCTAATTCAGAATATACATCTACTACTCTATCCGCATCTGACATTTCGAGTTTAAAACCTCTTAAAGCAGAAGTCAAATATTTAGTAGATTCTGTAAAGCTTTCTTGTGCTAATGTTGCTAATCTTAGAGTAGATTCAGTTAATCCCATTGATTCTTCCAAACTTAGCGTTTCTTTCTATAAGAATTACTACTTTCTTATACTGTTTTAAAAAAAACAGCTCTATATTTCTATAGAGCCAAGATTATATCTTACCTAATAAGGTGATTCACTTCGCATTGTTTAATACTACTCCCTTTTGAAAGGGGATAATCGTTGGACTTTTTATTTTTTTTAAAAATAACTTAGCTGCGGATTGTCCAATCTTTTGCCTTTTTACTATACTAAAGGTTGTTAATCTTACCACAATATTAATTGCTTAGTAGCAAAAGCTCTAAGGAGATTCCCGCAATTCAAATCGTTTCAAAGCCTAATTAATTATTAAAGTTCTTTCCATTTGTATCCACAACTTGTTCCATTGCGCTTTGCAGCACTAATAATAGCGCCTGAAGAAACTCCCATTTCTCTCGCCGCCGCAGCGAAACTTGGATATTCTTTGATTAAAACATCACTATTGATTTCATATTGCCCAACTTTGTGTTGACACTTATGTCCATTCGACTGAGCATTCATAGCATTTTCAGACTGTGTGATACAACGTAAATTTTCAATTCGATTATCATCTCTAATTCCATTGATATGGTCAATTACCATTCTCTCTGGAATTTTTCCAACAAAGGTTTCATAAACAAGTCTATGAATGGAATAAAATTGTCCATCAATTTTCATTCGTAAGTATCCATTTCTTTTTGTTCCTTTAATCATTTTCTGAGTATAAGTATTGTAAATCTGTCCGTTTTTACCTACTAAATAAGTATTACAAAATGGCATTACTTTCCAATCATCACTCGGTTCAATAATTACCGTTTCTCTTTTTAATTTGGGAGGACGACTACCTTTTCTTCTTGGTTCGCCGCTCCACTGTAAATTATCTAAAGAATTATTATATCTGTCTTCATCAATGTGAATTACAGTTGATAAATTATCTGGATTTGGCAAAAACATTTCTGCTACAAGTCTATGCGTCATAAAGGTTCTTACCTTACCATCAATCATTAATTGAACAGTATGATATTCATTTCTGGTATAAGTCCCTTTTAGAAATTTACCTGTTTTCCTGTTGAAAATTTCACCCTTGTCTGAAATCGTGTAATGTGTTTCTTTCCCATCAATAATAATTGTTTTAGTCATTTTGCAACCTCTCCTTTTGTTTTTTTACTAGAAAAGTTTCCTTTTCTTTATTACAATATTATTATATCATAATTCATAAAGGCTTTCAAATATTTTCATATTGTTGTGGCTACCTTTATGAACATAAGGGGATTGCTGGAATACTTTAATACGCTAGCTCCTTTACGTGTGTAAAGGAGCAATCCCAACCTTGTTGAACGTATAAAGCACTAGATTGAATAACATCTTTAGTATTTTGTCCCATCTTCTGTGCCATGTCGGCATATTGGTCATAAAATCCCCACATATCTTCTACAGAATAATCAGAGACCATAGCAATAGATGCTAATGCTTCGTCCAATTCTACTACATCATTATATGTTTGTAAAACAGCATTCTTAACTCCATATAGAACATTTTGAAATGAAATAAAATATTTAATTCTATCTTTAAAATCTTCAAGAGAAGAATTGAGTTGCTGTTGTCTTTCTAATGAGTCACCAATTACTGAAGCACTACGCTTTTGAGCATTAGTGGCATTTTCAGTTGATTGAGCGACATTGTTTTGTGCTTCACTAATAGATTCTAAGCTTTGACTTACTCGCTGATTTGTTGCTTTAACTTGTTCTTGTTCTATATCCTGTAATTGTCTTTGAGCCTCATTCCTTTGTCCCACATAAGAATCCATCGAATAAGAATTCTGGTTTTCTAGAACGGACTGCCCAGCAGTTCTAACTTGCTCCATAATTGCTTGACGATTTTGTTGAGCACCACTTACAGCAGCTTGCAATTCTTTTACCGCTTCAGTTGCCTGTTCAATTGTTTGAATATCAGCTGTGTCAATGCCCATTTCAGATAGAATATTTTTAATTTGTTCTAATTTATTAATATTTGCTTGGTCTGTAAGTCTTTCTAATTCATTTAATTCTTGTTGTAAATTTTCTCTGTTTAAAAATTGAGTATTCTCTTTATTTAAATCGCTAATTTGTTTTCGATAATTTGCTATATTTTTTCTTGATTCTTCTTCTGCTTTTCCGGGCAATACGCTTTTGGATTCTTGTTTTAAAGCGTTAGCTTGGTCACTGAGCTTATTGATTCTATCATTTACCGCATCTAATAGTTCTTGAGCACTTTGTTGGTCTTCTACTTGTAATACTGCTGCTGCACGTTGATATAATTTAGCATATTCAGTAGGATTACCGTTCCTATTATCCAATCCGCCAGCTTTTATAGATTCATATACTTTGTTAAATACTTCTGTTATCTGTTCAGGTATTTTTTCAAATACTTCAGTATCTTGGGACAATTTATTCCAAATTTTTATGAATCCTTTAGAACTTCCCCTTTTAGAAAAAGCTCCCAACTCATTTAATTTTTCCCCAATAGACTTATCAAAATTTTTATCCTCTGCTAAAGCTCTCAATGCGGCAAAAGGAGAAGTTAAATCATTTTTACGAACATCTTCCGCATTTATATATTTTTTTAATTCATTTGGGATGTCTCTTTCATTTTTTACTCGTTTTTCTAATTCTTCAATATTATTGTTCTTCTTAATCTCTGCGATTTCATTTTCTATTTCGAGTCTTTTTTGATTAATAGTATTAGCTTTTTCTCTAACTTCCGCAGCCTTTTGTTCTTCTTTGGTAATTTCGTTTTCTAATCGAGCAATTTCCTCTAAATTATCTTTATACTTCTCTGAAGTAATTACCCCAGCTTGGTCAATTGCTTCTATTTGAGCGGTTCTGTTAGAAATAGTTCTTTGTTTATTAACCCCTAATAGATTAATAGCTTTCCCTTTATCAGAACCAGTTAAATAATCAGCGACATTTTTTTCACTATTCCAAATTTTATTAATATTTTGAACTTGCGTTGCTACTCTAGCACCTAATGATTCCAATGTCTTTACATTTCTTTTCATTCCATCTGAAAAACCAGCTGTAAGCTTTTTAGCAAGTGTTTGAGATACATTCTCGCCTAATTTATCTACTTGTTTATTAAAGTCTGCCAAATTACCAGTAGATAAAGCTTTTGATAATTCTTGTGAAATTTCTGTATCTAATTGAAAATCAATTTTTGTTTGTCCATTTTTAAATTCAATTCCTGAAAAAGCCTTTGTAAAACGCAAGTTAGAATCTTGAATAATTTTATTTAATTCAGTAATTTGTGCCCTTAATTCACTTTTTCTTCTTTTAAAATATTGTAATTGTTCATCTGATAAAATTGCTAAAGTCGGGTCACCGGCAGTTTGCTTTACTCGTCCTAAAACAGTCTGAACTTTAGTATAAAAATTTTCTACTTCTTTTTGTGCCTTTTTAAGTCCAGCAGTATCAACAATTCCCTCTGACATGATTCGATTATAATCATTTGCCGCCAACTCTAATTTATCAAATTCCTTTGTTAATTTTTCTAAAGCTTTAGTATCTACAGCACCTCTCAAACTTTTAGCCATATTTCTAAAGCCATCAATAATTTGTCGGGTATCTAATTGACCCTCTATTGTATAAACCTTTTTATTTGCCATTATATCTCACCTCACGAAAAGGCATTTAAAATTTAACCGTAATTCCCTTAAATTTTACCTTTAAACCAGCCACCAAATTCTCATTAATTTCTCTAGGAAAGCGTTCACTACCTAGCTCAAAACTATAGGCTCTAATAGGATAATGCTGATTTCTACCTGCTTTATTCTTCTTGTATCCGACACCTCCTTTTCTTGCTCTTGGTTGTAAATTCGTATCAATAGGTAAATAATTTCTAGTAGGGTCTTCCATGTTAATATGCTCTACATTTGGAAAAATTCCCTCTAAACTAAAAAGTTGTTTATTTTGTTGTTTTAATTCCCACGCTTGTTGATATGCTGTTGCTAATATATAAGAAGCCGGAACTATTCGATTATTTATATAATAAAAAGCATTCCGTGTTATGCTGTTTAATTCGCCTTCTAAGCTTTGAGAAGCAGAACGCAAAAAAGTATCAATAAAAAGATTAAAACCCTCAGATAGTTCTTCTTTTGTAAAACCATTGACTCCAAAATAAGACATTACTTCTTGGTTTGCTATTAAAAAATTTAATACTTTAGTAAAATTTTTAGAGCCTTTAAAGGTATATCGACTTAAATCTATTGAACCAATACTTAACGCAGTTCCAGAATAAAGTTGAATATTGTTCCTTTGTGTAGTATAATTTTTTACCTGAATATTTAGAATTTTTGGATTATAAACTCTTCCATTCTTTCCTATTTTCCTGACTTCTAGCTTTACGTCTGTTGCTATTTTTTTACCGCTGGTATCTTTTTCACTTCCAGTAATAATAGCATCATAAGATAAAAAAGCTGAACTTGATGAACGAAAAGCAAGTGCCGCTCCAATTTCACCCAATAAACCAGATATAGAAGATTTAGAAAATAAAGCAAAAATAGATTTTGCAGAATTATCATTTGCTGCAGCGGCTTTTTCTTTTAACCCATAAGAAGATAGAATATAATTTTTTAATAATCTTGTGTTCTGTTTTATAAAATCTAAAGCATCAACATAATCTGGAACGGTGGCATAAGCACTCTCAAGGGCTTCTATAAAAGCTTTTACCACTTGTCCGTTTGTAATTCTTTTATTTGCTTTTTCAACACCCTCTTCATTTTGATAAAGTGTCATTAAAACCTTTTCACCATAAGTTGAAGAGCGTATATTCGTTTCAAGTTTCAAAGAGCCGCCTAAAAACCCTACTTTTTGTTGAACTTTTGAAAGCCTATCTGCAGAATTTACATTAAATTGAGCACATAAGTCTGTCCAAACTTTTTTATAAAAACGCTTAATTTTAGTTTCACCAGTGCTTGTATTTAAAGATTTAGAACGAGCGGAGTTGTTTTTGCTTCGTAATCCTTTACTAGAAATTGTACCGAATTGACTATCTAAAGCATTCGTAATAATTTCGAAAATTGGCTCGGAACTAGCAAAAGATTCTTTTGTAATATTTTTATATATACTATTTTCATCATTCCAGCTTTCTAATAACTCTATAACTTCATCATTAGCAAAAAAATCGTTCCAAATATATTCCATAATTTCTCTATATCTATTATATTGCGAGCCTCGCTTTCCTAATGCTCGATTAACACTTCCAGTCAAGAGTGCCTTACCTTTTGAACGGCTACCTTCCCCTCTTTTTGTAAAAGACAGTGTCGTCATAAAGCCAGCTAATGAATTAAGTATTCTACTGTCATTTAATCCTGCTAGAAAATCAAATAGCCCTTTATTATCTGTGCTTACAAAATGATTTGTTAGCTCTGAAATTCTCTGCTTACTTTCAGATAAAAAGCTATCAATATTATCTATATCATAAGTGGGAGCAGAAAGTCCAACAGCATTATAAAGAATAGATTCTTCTTTAAGACTTGCAGCAATTTCTTTTTTTAAACCACTCAAAAAATTAGTATTTAATTCTCCATTATTCGCCGCCACACCATTATTTTTATTAATAATTTCACTATAAGTTTTTTTAGCAGAAATTAATTCATTCTGTATTTTATTAAATCTTTCTTTATATTCAGGTAAATAAGTAGCTTTTCCGGCATAAAATTGATAATAATATGAGTAAGCCATCCTATCACCTCTCAAATATAATCTCCAGTTAGTTCACTATCTAAAAAAGTAATAATAGCTGTTTTTTGCTTATCTTTTCGGTCTTCATCGGGATAGCCGACAAAGAAGAAATCACTTACTACACTATTATCACAATTTTTGCCTAACTGAATTGACAAGGAGGATTGAAATTTTAATTTGGGTATTTCTAATAAAGTAGTATTAACTTCTCCGCTAATTTCGCTTTTATTGCTCATTGTGGCAGTAAGTCTAAAGAAGCCATTATTTAATCTATTGCCTATAGAAATCAGTTCAATTCCACCATTATAATCAAAAGTATAATCAACAAAAACTTTTCTGTAATTGCTGCTTTTGAGAAAAATTCTGTTACCACAAATATCAAAATTCCTAATGCGTTCACCAGTTTCATAATCATAACAAAAGATATACTTTTCTTTTGATGGCGGCAAAGGCTTTAACATAAGTTCTGGTCTACGTCCCATTGGCATAGGCTCGTTATTTGGATTACCTTGCACTCCCATAAGTTCTAAACAAGCATTGGGTATAAATTTTAAATTGCAGAAACAATATTCTGAATCTTCGATAACATCCAATTCTTCTTGATAAGGCACTGATTTTGTCTTTGGATTAAAGAGTTTTGAATTACTTAAAATTGACCAGCTTTTTGGCGATAATACACCATGAGTTATTCCAAATTTAATTTCTTTATCCACTTCCCAATTAACCAATGCCGGATTATGATAGCCGCCGTTCGCTGAAACAAATTTTTTGTTTTCATCAACTCTGGCTAATTCTGCTGTTTTAAAAGATAAAATGCTTTCGTTTGTATCAAATCTTTTAGAACCGATATCAATTGGTCTTAAAGCTCTAATGTCTACATTATACAACTCTTTTATTCCATAAAAGTCTTCCATTCTCTCACCTCCTTCTTTTTAAAAAGTATAAAAATATTTATTTAGCTACAAAAAAAGGGATAGTATTTCTACTATCCCATTTGTCAATAGATTTCATTATTAGGCACATTGATAGATTCAACCATGTCAATATTTGTTGGAGTGTATGTATATTTAGAGCGTTGCGGCACAATTCTTGTTCCACCTTCTAATAAATCATCTTCAACATTATATTGTTTTAGTTCCATTTGTATATCATTTGGCGGAGTTAAAACATCAATTTGCATACTAAAGGTTGTTGGGTCTCCATCAGCTTGTAGTGTAATAGAAGTGTCAGAAGATACATTAGCTCTATGAATAACAAACTGGTATCTTTGGTCTTTACCAGTCTTTTGTTCTCTAATGTAAGTTTCACCAACAATCTTATAATCATCTGGGAATGTTTCGGCATCAATCACAAGAGTTCTACCTAAAATACCATCATCTTCTGATTCTTTATATTTTACTGTTCTTGTCCATTTATAATAAACAGTCCCAATTTTAATTCTGAACTTGTCTGTTTCTTCTAAAATGCCATCGTTATCATCGTCTTTGTCACCATCCCAGCCCAATACCTTTCCGGCATCATTGACTTGCAATAGTGGCAACATAGTTTTAGCATCATAAAAAATTGTATAAGAACTCGTTTTATCGTCTTTGTAATAACGTAATAAGTTTTCTTTTTGTTTTTTGGTGCTAATTTCTAAACCTTTTCTATCTTTGACGATGCATTTTTCCATTCTATCAATAACTTCAAGTTCATGAATATCTGTTTCAATAGTTCCAACCTTATCTAAAGAATCAATTTTTTTAATAATAGCATCAATAATTGACTGCGGCATCGCTTTTTCAGTTTCAGTAGCCCATTTTCTTTTGAAATACTTATAAATTAAAGAGTTTCTATTTTCTGCCACATAAGATTCAATAATATCACCATTCTTCTTATACTTGGTGGCATTTTGATTGCCGCTACCACTGTCTAAGTTATTTTCTTCCGCAACTTCAAAAACAATTTCCCATTCTTCATCTGTTAAAGCTGGAGACGGATATGCTTTAATAGAATAGTGTAATGTTCCATATTTATTAGCCATATTACATTTAACAATAGCACTTGTATATTTAGATAATTTGCTTTCTAATAGTCCGCCCCAAATCATACTCATACTAGCAGGGGAAAACAAAGCATCTTCGAGATTTAAGGTAATTTCTTTACCATAGTTCCATGTAATCAACTTCTTATTTCCCTTGCCACCTTGGGCACTCACTTTTTGAGCAGACTTTTCTAATGTAGAAACTTTTAGTGTATCAAGAAATAAAACAGGTGTATAAAAAACTTCATCTCCTATTTCATTAATACTATAGAAAACAACATCACTAACTTCCTTAATACCATATTTTTGGAATAAGTTCATTTTTATATCACCTCTTTATCATGTTATTCAAATTTAACTGGTTCTCCGACATATTCAGAAATTCCATTTATAGTTTCTTTGAGTCTCCATTCATCTTCCCCAACCTTATCAATAGTGTATCTAACTATCCCATCCGTAAATTCACTCAAGTCTTCACTATAAATTTCATCAATAGGAGTAATAACCGTGCTACCACTTTCATATCCATCGTAAGTAGCTTGTTTAACATGATATTGAGTTAATTTCATCATTGTTCCATCTTCTTTTCGTAAAACCTTTAATGCCATATTAAATGTCGTTGGGTCTCCATCTGCCTGTAAAGTTAAATTAGTATCTGAACTCATTTTACAAAGAGGAATTTCGAATTGGTATCTTTGGTCTTTACCAGTCTTTCTACTTCTAGAATAAGTTTCACCAACCAATCTATATGTTCCCGGAAAATGAGTGGCATCAATTACAATTTGAGAGCCTAAACTTGTATGGTCATAAGCCTTACTGCGTGTCCATTTATAATAAATATCGTATTGCTTAATCACTCTTAAATTACCTGTAAGAACTTCACCATTTTTTCTTGTATACTCATCCGTGTTTGGTTCGTAAGGCATCATAGTTTTTGGGTCAATAAAAACGGTAAGTTCACACTGAGAATATTTTGGCAAATAACGATAATTAGCGTGTAATGTATTAGTGTCTGTATTAATAACAAAAGTTTGCGAAGCTCGGCATTTCTCGCACCTATCTAAATAATAAACATTATCAATACCTTGCTTAATTTGATAAATAGCTTCTTGCGGCGGCACAACATATTGATTCAATTCATCTACAATAGTAAATTTACCTACAGGAACTTCCACTAAATCTCCGTTCTTGTTTTTTACTTTTTTATAAAAAATCAAATTATCAGTAGTAGTGGTGGCAGTGCTGTTTTCAAAATTAGAGTTAGAAGTTTCAAATCTCCATAATTCACCATCATAGTTATAAGAAATACCCACTTCGCCCTCTTTATAGTAAGAATCTACACCATCATAAGACATCATTCTAAGATTTACTCGCCACATATATTTTTTAATATCATTGCCAGTTTCCTTAAAAAAATCAAAATTGTCAATATTTACTTTAGCCTTTTTAGCTAATTGGGTAGTGTGTGCCGCCACACTACCATCATCATTTAAGTAAATGTGTCGACCATATTTATCTAATTGGTATTCTTCTTTGGCAAAACCACCTAAAATAGAGAAAGTTTTTGCACCATATTTGCCGCCCCATGTCATGGATTGACTAGCTGGACTATATAAGGCATCTTCTAAATTTACTGTAATTTCACGACCAAAATCCCATGTAATAAGTTCGGCATTTCCTAAGCCACCAGTAGCAGATACTTGACTGGCAGTTCCTTCTACTGTTGATACTTTTAATGTGTCCAAATACAAAACTGGAATATAAATTTCATCATCATTTTCATCCAATTCAATACTATATAAAGTGCAGTCCGCAACTTCTTTGATACCATATTGCTCAAAGATGTTCAATCGGTTTCACCTCCTTTTACTCACTCAAAACTGTTGTTGAGCCATCTTTTACTTCTGTAGAGAAAGTGCCATCACTATTTTGAATCATAGTATCAGCGACTTCATACGGAGTAATTTCCATCATAATACCATTTTCTGGTCTAGCAATTTCCAAAGCCATATTAAATGTTGTTGGGTCTCCATCAGCTTGTAGAGTTAATGTCTGTTCTGAACGAACTTTAGCTAATGGGAATTTTAACTGTAAGCGTTCATCTTTCCCAGTATCTCTATCACGAATATAGGTTTCCCCAACTAACATATACATACCCGGAAATTGTCCGGCTGTTACACGAATCGTATGTGCTTTTAACTTTTTCTCTTTTGTGGCTAAAGTTAATGACTTAATAAAATAAGGCTCACCCTGAGAAAACCAATAGTCATCATCAAAGGGCTTCATAGATTTTGGACTAACATATGCCCAAAGTCTGCCTTCTGTTGTTTTATCTACATCTGTTTCATTTTCTGCTTCATCTAAATCTGTTTTCTTATTGGAATAGTCTATATCTCTTGTTCCAATATAGCTAATATTCTTTTCATACTTTGTAAGTAAGAAATAAGTCATTTCATTAATACTATCAAATTTTAGCCACATATCAATTCCTTTAAATAACTCTAAATCAACTTCATCAGTAGCCGACCAATCAGATAATTTCCATAAAGCATCTGGAGATTCAGCAGTTCCTTTAGACAATTGAGCACTATAATTGTTATTATTATCAACTAAAATTCTTAAAAACTTGGCATTTTTTAGATTAACACCTAAACCAGCATCGGCAACTACATTTTCTTTTGTTAAAACAATTTGTTCATTATAGGTCTTTGTAATCTTTTCTGTTGGGTTAATTAAATAAATTACGCTAAACTTATATTCTTCACCATTTGATTGTGTCGGCATTTCAGATACCACAATTTTGCTTGTGTCAACTTTATAAGCTTTGCCGCCATTATCAAAAATTTTATTTGGAACTACACCAATAGATTTAGCACCGCTTTCAATCTTCATATACCAATGATAAGGTCTGTTCTTTACATAACCAAAACCGTCAATTTTAGTTCCATCAATAACAGAAGATTTTACTGGTAAGTCACCAATTGTATCTTCTTTATCATAAGCTGTTAATGGAATGAGCTTACCAATAACACCATTCTCTCTATCGTTTCTTGGATAAAAAGCTTTCTCCATTCTAGCAATTCTTTCTACTGGATTCTTATTATTAAAAGAAATACCATAATCATGCTCTAATTCAGCGTCTTTCCAATCAGCAGATAAAACGCCACCCCAACACATTCCTAACGAAGCAGGAGTGCAAAGAGCATCTTCTAAATTAACATTAATTGTCTTACCAAAATCCCAGTTAATTAATCTTGCATTTCCTAAACCACCAGTAGCCCACACATTTTCAGCTGTTTTTTCAACAGTAGAAATCTTTAAAGTATCTAAATAAAGAGCGGGAACATAATATAGTTCACCGCTCCCATCTTTTTTTCTATGAATACTATAAAGAGTGCAATCGGCTACTTCCTTAATGCCATATTGTTCAAATATGTTCATTAGCCTTTTCCCTCCTCTTTATAGATTAATATTCAGTAGCACCAATAGCGTCTTCATCTTCCTTAGCATCTGGATTTACACGATACATTTCAGCATCATCTAATAGATTTAGATTTTCTGTATCCTTAACCATAGTAGAACCATCCCTTTCTTCTGTATTTTCTACTACATCATACTGAATTAGCTTAACCATTTTGCCATCTTCTGGACGAAGAACGCTTAGTGTCATATCAAACCAAATATCTTATCTTTATATTACTATAAAGTTGAGACTATATCTTTATAACATTTCTGTTATAATTGCCATTTCAGATTTTCTTAATCTTACTCTACTTCTCTAAAATTTAGATTTTCGATAGTCGTTGAACATTCTATTTTAAAAATTAAAATATTTTTGCTGCTGATTGTCCTATAAGGAGTTCCCAGCAATTAAGCAATTTTTACAACCGCATTTGAATTTTTGTTTACGGTTGGGTCTCCATCAGCTTCAAGCGTAATAGAAACTTCACTACCAAGCTTAGCCTGTGGAATAACAAACTGGAAGTGCTGGTCTTCGCCAGTATCCTTAGAGCGAGCATAAGTATCACCAACAATCTTGTAAGTGCCGGGGAACTTGTCAGCAGAAATTTCAATAGTGTTACCAAGACTGTTGTCGCCATAAGCTACAGAGCGAGTCCACTTTAAGTACACTTCTCCCTCAGCAATTGGTGTACCGTCTTGATACGGGTTCATGGTTGCCAAGTCAATATATACTGCCTGTGGTGTATTATCTCCTTCAGAAGGAACGCCTACACTATTGCCTGCCGGAACGATGAAAGAGTGTTCAGCAATACACTTTTCAGTTCTATCAATCTTGTGCGTGTCCTCAACACCCTTTAAGAAGTTTACACCGCCACTACCGAGCATAGCGCTCATAGAAGCTGGGCTATAAAGAGCATCTTGTAGTGTTAAAGTAATTTCCTTACCAAAGTCCCAAATAATTAGCTGACTATTACCTCTACCACCAGTAGCAGCTGCATTATCAGCTGTCTGCTCTAATGTAGAAACTTTTAGAGTATCTAAGAATAAAACTGGAACATAACGCAGAACTTGCTTTTCAATCTTGCGTAGTCTCAAACGCTTAACGGAACAAGTCGCTTCAAATGTTTCATCTTCAACGGTAATATCTACTGTATGAATTAAACCATTATGAACTAATGTTTCACACTGAGCATTGGTTGGATAACCGTTTTCGTTTATCATCCAAGCAACCTTTTCAACATCTTTAGCACCATGTCTATTTACTACAAAAATTAAACCCTTCTTACCAATAACTACAAGAGCAAGATATTCTACACCAGCAAAAATCTTGTCCTGATAGAACAAATGATTGCCCTTCTTATCTTCAAATTCAAATACACCGCTCTTATCAGTAGAAAGTCGCTTAAAGTTCTTGTTATGTAATAGATAAATATAAGCACCTGCGGCGGTATCTACCATACCATCTACACGAACATAGATTGCTCTATTGGATTGATTACCTTCGGCATTTACCTTTAAGTCCTTACCAACTACAGAATCCTGATAAGAAATTTCTGTTAAAGCATCAAGAACTTTGTTAAGAGTATAGGTAGATTTAATATCTTCGCCATCAATGTCTTGTAGTTTATTGCCACCTACAGTATAATTATATTTATTAGAAGCCGTATCTTCATCAGACTTACCAACAGCTGGGTCAGCATCAGATTTTACTTTATAGCCGCCAAAAATAGAATTAATGCCCTTTAAAGCACTTTCTTCGCTGGCATCAAGAACTTTCTTCTTTTGCTTCAAAGCGTCAATAGCATCATTAATACTATAATGTTCATCATCGCCCCACATTACAGCATTAGCAATAGCCATATCAGCACCCTTATTTGCTTTAGCAAACTTTAGATAAGTGTCAGTAGCAGAGAATGGTGTCATGCTCCAAGAGCCATCATATTCACGAGTTGCTGTAGAACCTAAAAACGCTGGTTTATAATAACCCATTTCATCTTCAACAATTAATTCAGCATAATCGGCATATCTTACATCATAAGCCTTAGCAGTATAAGTAGTGTTTAAGCCTTCAATAGCTTCAAGAACATCGTCCTTATCATAAGAGAACTGAGATACCTTGCCCGGCAAGCTACATACAACAACTTTTTCGGTAGAATTAGGTGCAGCCGCAAAACCATCAGTAAATTCCAAATCACCAAAAATAGTATCAGCATCACTAAACTGATAACGAACACCAGTTTTAGTAATCAAATTCTGATTCTTAGCAAAAAGCATTAAAATTTGTTCGATATAAGAGTATTCATGAGTGCCCGGATATTTCTTAGCATCTGGTGTATCACCAGCAGTCATACCAGTAGCACCTTCGGTTGTATTAGTATATTTAACATTAAAAACAGCTTTATAAGTATATTCATAAACTGTTTTTGTGCTAGATAACCCATCAGCAACTTCTTTTTCTACTGGTTCGCCATAAGCTACAATAGACACAAATGTGCCAGCTGGAGTATAACCCACAATTTTAGACTGACTAACGATGGTCTTTTCTACCGTATCTACCATAGTAATACGAGTAGCTTTCTGAACGTCTTCGTCTGTATACTCAATAGTCTTTAAAGCTTCTTTGTTATCTTGTTGCTTAGTAAAAATACGAGTTTCAACTACATCAAAATTGTCATCACAATCATAATTTGCTCCACTTAGAATATCAGCATTTTCAAAGACATATGCTTCAAAGCCTTCTTCATCACCTTTACCATCTGTCATAGGATAAATGGTTTTTAAACTTAAAGCCCCTTTTAGGATAGAAGACGCTAAAATCTTTCTCTGAGATTCATAAGTTTCTTGCTTCTTTTCAATACGGTAAAAAGTTACATCAGCAACTTCTTTGATACCATATTTATCAAAAAGATTCTGAACTTTGTTCATCTTAAAACCTCCTTTTATTCATCTTTTTTGTTGAGACTTTCGCCCCAATATTTTGTTTTAAGTTTTTGAGAATCTGCTCCGGCACAAAGCATTTGAATATCTTGTTGCCATTTTTCTTTTAACTGGTGTCGCTCCAGCAACACATAAAAAGAATAAACACTGCAGTTCCTCCAATCTATATGAAAAGTTTCTGCTATTCCCAATAAATCACAAGTAGATAAACCAGTTCCATTCTTTTGTTGCTGCTTTTTCTTTACAGCATCTCTCATTTCTCTTTTTAAACGGAATTTTTTAGCAATTGGCGATTCATTTTCTGGTGGCGGTTCTTCAATCGGGCGGCGATTTTGAATTCTTAGTATATCTTGAAAATCAGAAAAATTTTTTTCTGTTATTAGCCGTTTTTTAGAAAAATCATTACCAATTAACACGGCATTAATCTTAGGAAGCAATAAAACTTCTTCTTTTATAAAAGTAGTGAAAGCATTTTGTAAATCCAATAAAAATGAATCAGATAATTTAGCACTTTGTAATAAATAGGATAATGTTGTTATTTCAGACAAATCTACTTCTATCTTTGCTTTTTCCTCAATCATCTTAGCAATTTCTGCTTCAGTAAGTAATAATAAATTTAGGTATCCTTTATATTTGTCTGACCCCATCTTTATAATTTCTTCCATTTTTAATGGGTAGACTTCACAAACATTAGAAAGTTGACTTGGAAAACAAGCATAAGACTGCTCTTTAATAACTTCAATATCATTAAGAGAAAGCATAAATTCTAAACTCCATAACAAAATTTCCCATTTCTTCCGTTAGTGTGCTAAAATTAAAACCAATATATTTAATTTCTCCCAATCCATTTAATCTTTTATCTTGTAAGCTCTTTCTAATTTCACTCATGATTTTATAAGGTCGCAAATCTTCACCTGTTATTAACCACTGTTGAAATGGACAATAGATACTAACAATAAAAGTCATAACTTCATTATCAGAATTGCTTTCACTTAGTTCTCCATCCGTATACAATAAAACTAACTTTGTATCAGATAATTGTTCATCTCGTCCTAATAGTGGCACAACTCTTACATTTTTATTTAATAGTTGCATCCCATTAAATTCATCTTTACTGTTTAAAGGGTCTAAATTGGTATTCACTAATAGCTTACATAAATCTTGGTTATTAAGAATTTTTTTGGCAATCTTAACTAAATTTTTACCATGTTCTTGCCCATATTTAACTTTAGAATCCAATTACATCACCACCATTTAAACATTATTCAAAAAGAAATTAGTATCTTTTCCGACTTCAATATTTTCAGAAGAACGAGGTTCGACATCTCTTTTAAGTTTTTCACCAATGGTAATATAAGCAACATTATCAATACTAATATCATCTATACCCTCTATTTGAAAGCCCTTATTTTTATATTCAAAATAGATTTCTTTCTTTAAAAATTCAAAACGCTGCGTAATAATTTTTGTATCTCTATTTGGCTCACGATAGCCATTACTTTGTATTCCATAATTATACAAATCTTTTACTACTGCTGCTGAACTATTTACAAATTTTACAGGAACAGAATAGAGAGTATCTCCATATTCATTAGTAAAATTAATAATAGAATCTAGACAAATTAATTTATAACAAAAATAGCCTTTAGCGATTTTATCTTCACAAAATAAAACTAGCCAAATTTTATCATATTCAATATCTTTAATACGCTGATAAATTCTTAAAATATCACCTGTATTAAATCTATCAGTCTTTGTAGAAACCAAAAGATTTGAAATTTCTTGACTTTCATTCCATTTGTTTGGTTGCAAAGAACATAAAATGTCTGCTTCATCTAAATTTTTTTGATAAATATTAGCTTGCCATTGTGATTGCCGTAAAAAAAGTTTATCAAATTCTTTTTCTTTTCTAGTTAAAACTCTTTCTTGCCGTGTGTGTCCATCTATATTCATTCTTTTTAAATACACTTCTTTAAAATAATCCATTAGACATCAATCCTATCGAATAGATTCATACATTCAAAAATCGTTTTTCTATAATATTTAAAAGATAAATAACGACACGCCGCCAATTTACTATAAAGCAAATAAAAGTTAATCGTCTTTTGGTCTTCCTTATAGCCCTCAAGTTCAATTAAAATAGTATCTAAGAACTTCTCCCATTGTCCGCCTTTTTCACGTTCTCTTAATAAGCCATATAAACGACTTTTCATTTTATCAATATAAGCTTGTTTTACATCATTTAATTCCAAGACTTTCCACCACTACCAGCTAATTTTTTAAAGTCAAAAGGCTTTCTACCAATAGAACGATAGTATCTAGCTTCACTTTTTCTTGCTTCGTCTTTAATTTGCTCTCTTAAAGAAATAAAAGTCTTTAACAAATTTGCTTGTGAGAAATCACTTTCTTCATACTGTGTCTTAATATTCTCCCACGAATCAATTGTTCTTTTAAGCCATTCTTGTTTCATAAAGCAAGCCAAAACTTCAATTTCGGCATTTCCAAAAAAATCATCTTTAAAGCATTCTTTTTCTTCGTCAATTTCTAAGCTACATCTTGGAAATTTAAAATAGGGAACGGCAGATTCAAGAAATGAACGCCAATCTTTAGTAAACCATTCTAAATCTTCTTCTGAGTAGCAATTTGCCCAATCATCCTCATTCACTTTACATAAAAAAGCGTTATACACGTCTATTAGCGTCTTCATCTTCTCTCACCTTACGGTTCTTTTCTTCTCTTTCTAAATCTCTCTTAGTGGCAATAGACTTCATAATATCTGTCCCAGTCAATTCCTTTAAATAAGAACATTTATTAACATCAACGATTTCGTTTTCTAAAGCATAATTGACAATTCTATTAATCTGGTCAAGAGTATATTTCTTAATTTCGGTCTTAAAAACAGAATAAGGAACGTCCTTTAATAAGTTTTCAATCTGCTTATCAGATAAAACAATAATATTTTCTGGCTCTTCAGCTCCATAAGGTTCTAGACCTAAATCAATCTTATCCTGCAAATCATTAATATAAAGAATACCACGGTCAATCATATTACGGAAACCTTCGTCCCATAAAAGCTGTTCTACAACATCATAAGGTAGTGGAATAGTTTGTCCTTTCTTTGTCCATTTTCTATTGACTCCATATTCAGGTTTAATTACACCAACAGTCTTATTAACCATGTTCTGTAATTGAACTAATCTTGTATTGCTTTCCATTATTAAATTCCTCCTTTAAACTCAAAAAAGATGGATGAGCTTTTAAGCCCGCCCATCTTTTCTCATTTTATAATATTATTTTATCTTATTCTACTGGATACTTAGTAGGATAATTTTCTGTATTAGCTAGTGTGGTATTTTCATATACACACCAGTTATGATTAGTTAGAATAGCTACACCAAAACGTGTATATGCTTCAATTTCAAAGCTTCTATCTCTATGCTGCCAATCATCTACCTGAGTGTTACCTTCAAATACTACCTTTACTACCTTTTCGCCGCCAGTTGGGAATACATAAGCCATAGCTGGATTAATCTGAGTAGTAGTATTCGTTTCATCAGTATAAGACTGTGGTAGCTGAATGATTGGAGTTCCTCTAAAGGATGTAATATAGCCAGTTCGAGCAATATCATCAATATCCTTTGGAGAATATACCGGAGTAGCACCAGCATAACCCGGAGTTCCCTTAAAGATTGGTTGACCAATAGCATCAGGTCCCATTTCAGCAATAAATTCTGGAGCAGCAAAGATTACAGCGCCACCGCCATAAGCTCTCGCCACAGAAATCAAAGAAGCCATTGCGTTAGCATCCCAACCAGCACCAACATAAACATTCTTAGTTGGACGGTCTTCGGCGTTTACAGAAGCAATTAGAGCCTTCTGAACTTCGCCCATTAGAGCTTCCTGAATGCCTTCAAGTAGAATATCAGTAGATTCAGAAATGTCTTCATCACCAGTTAAATATCTTTCAAAGTCAATATAAGCCGCACCACCAATAGCGTGTCCACCAACTTCAAAAGTATCCTTATCTAGTCTGAAAGATTCATAAGCACCAGAAAGACCTACTTCAGTAATAAACTGCTTAGCCCGCTGGCGACCTCTCTTTCTTACGAACTGTGCCTTTTGACCAAGTGCTACGGTCTTAATTTCAGCAAAAGTCCCCATAATCTGTTCTACATAACGTGGTAGAATTTCATCATAAGCCTCCTGCAGAATTTCAAAAAGGTCTAATTTATTTCTACGATAGGAATTATAATCATAACAAAGATTATGAATTTCATTATGTAGTGCTTCTTTTACATCATTATTAGAAAACTTAGTTGGATTTGGACTAGTGCCATAATAAGAGCATACAACTAAGTCCTTAATTGCTTTAATATCAGTTGCCATTATTTTCTTCTACCTCCTTTACCTAAAATTACGCAGTCGGTTCATTAATGAACTGGAACATGAAAGACTTTGTGCCATCAGCATTTGTATAAGCCTTTACAACTTGTGCGTATACATGACCCAGTGCATTTGCGACACTAGCACCAATGGTTAGCTTACCATGAGAACCTTCTACAACATAAGCGTAAACTGCTTCACCCTTATCTACAGCAGTCTTTACATCATTATACATAATATCGCTATCAAAATTCGTGTTAGCTGTCTTAAAGAGTGTAGTGTTAGTTGTATCCCAAGCAACAGAATTAGTAGTAATTCTCATACCCGGTTCTACATAGCCAAGTCTTGGATAGAATTCGTTACAAATCATGCAGAAATTTCTACGACCCGGAGTAAACTGATTATAAATCTTTTCAGTAGAATAATTAATGCCCATTGGATAGCCCTTATCAGATAGTGCCTTGGTTGGAATCGTTACGATTTTCTTAACCTTATCTACCATGTAGAAAGAACCATTTTCACCATAAATCTTGCCAGTAGTTGCTTCTGTGTCAGTCATTGGAAAATGAGAAGCAAACTTTTCTGGGTCTAAAGCACACTGTGCTTCAATCATGCCAGCTCTTGTAAGCCAAACCTGATTTGGTTCAATCTGACCAAAACCATGACAGTCGAAAAATTTAATTGCCATTACTTATTACCCCCATTCTTATATTTATCTAATAATCTTTCAATACCCGATTCTGCTTTATTGTCTACATTAACTTTGTAGATTAAATCTGATTCGTCCTTTTTCTTAGAGAAAAAAGTGGTAGAACTATTGTCATAAGCAGTAGCACAAACTTCCTTCTTGAAATCGTCTACAGTAAACTTATCCATCTTACCCTTTAGTTCATCAATAAGAGAATCATTTAGATATTCAGAAAACTTATCAAGAATTTCTTCTTTCTTAGTATTTTCAATATTGGACTTAAATTCTGAAAGTTCAGAAATCTGCCCATTTAAAAGTGTCTTTTCGTTTTCGAACTCTACAATATTGGTTTTTAAATCAGCAATTTCAGCATCCTTTTCATTTAATTTCTTCTGAAAGTCTGCTAAAGCGTCCTTATCATCTGTAGAAGTTGTCTTTGCCCCTTCTAATTGAGACTTTAAAGTGACAATTTCATCCTTTAGAACGGTCATTTCCTTAGAGTCAACAGACTCACCTAAAGCAAAATTGCCTTCTTCATCCTTTTCAATCTTATTATAATGAATACCATCCTTATTTACATAAGAAACTACGTCATTATCTAAACTAAAAATTACAGAATCAAATGTTTCGCTTTTTTCTGTTTCATAATTTGGATTAAGCATAGCAAAAATAGCAGAAAAGTTCTCCGCTTCTACGCCAAATAAATTTGTATTCACAGGTTTTTTCACCCCTACCTTTTTATTATCATTGTTATCTTTTTTACTAAAGCTTTTAATTGTGTCAATTAATTCTTTAGCATCGTTATATAAGCTAAAAAATGCCGCTCCTTCAAAACACGGTTCAGTCATATCGCCTAAAACTTGTAATCCTAGTAAACAACCATCCTCAAAATTAAAATAAGGGTCGCCGTCCTCCCAAATATTCCACTGACCTTTTAAAGTGCCGCTATAAATTTCCATAGATTGAGATTTACCAGAAATAATTTTAGCTTCTGGATATAAAGCAGTATAAACAATAACATCGCAGCATGCGTATTCACGTTCTACGCCATCTTCATCTAAATGCTTTTCCCAAGCAAAATTAGGATTTTCTGGAACAATTCCATAAATCTTTCCATCTGAATTTTTCCAACCATGGTCTGTATAATCTACATCATCTTTATCAAAAATTCCTTTAATTGGAACATATGGTAAAGAAGTAATAAGTTTATTAGCAAATTCTTCTGATATAAAAGTGCGGTTTCTATTAAGTCCTTTATAAAAAATGCGGACTCTACATTTAGATGTTATATCATTTACTTTTGTCATATCACCATAAAGACTAATATCAAGTCTGTTTGGAATCTTCTTCTTGTCCATTGTCAGTATTCACCTCTTCTTTTTTATTTTTATCTTCTGTAGAATCTTTACCATTTCCTTCAATTGGCTCTCCTGCTTTTTTGCCGGACTGTGTGTAAGAAGATTGTAATGGTTTTAGCACTTCATCGAGTTCTAATAAGTCATTTTCAAGCGTCTTTAAGTCGGCAAGATTAGTTTGGTCTACACCAGTAGAAAGAATAGGTGTTAAGAAACTATAGCCGAATGCAGCCAATTCTTTTGCTCTAGAAGTATAATCAGCACTATTGTAATAACTAATGGGTAAAATTAATAACTTAAATTTTACTTTAGCATTACTAAACTTGTAATTCATAAGAGCAGTAAAAAAGTTAGCATAACGATTTCCTAAAATCATAGTCATAGCTAAGTCATTATTTAAAGAATAGTTAATTCCAGCTTCTGTTGTCGCACAGAAAAGTTCTTTTGATATGCCCGCAGATTCATAGATAAGATTTTGGACATCTTCGACTTCGGTTTTTTCATCGCTATCGCCACTTAAATCTAATAAGTCAATTTTATTATAACTTGTCACGACATCCACATCTGGATTATCTCTTAGCATATCAACAACACCTTGATGCATAACTTCTGCTTCATCTGGTTCAAAAACCAATTCAGTTCCATTCACACCTACTTGTTGTGTTAAAATTCTTTTTAAAGCTTGTAAATTTCGTTTTTTATCAATGTCCTTGTAGTCATCCAAATCATCTAATAATGGAATTAAATCTAAAAAGAATGGTCTTTCATCAAAATAACAAAAATAAATGCCCATTTCGGCAGGAAGAAAAATCCATCTGTCTTTTCCCTTATGCTTATAATTGTAATAACCTTTTTGAACTACTTTAGGATAAGTTTCAAGAATCTCTTTTCTTAATGCTTCATCTCTAATAGTGTCGAAAAAAGCCATATTAAATTCTACAATATCAACATCATGAGAGTTTTTAAAACGACTACGGCAATAGTCAAAAGGTAAATCTTGAATTGCTACAAAATCGCCATCTTCATGAATAAGTCCATAATAAGCACCTTTTACCAAAATATCCTTACTAAATAATGTACATTTTCTCTCTATCTGAAAAGAAGTGCAAAAATCAGAAGCATTATAATAAGCTTGGGAAATTTTTTTATTAGAAATTTTATCTCTTGGACTTTTAATGTGCGGCACAAGCACCCATGAATAAGTTAAAAAAGTCGCATAGTGTAAGATAATTCTCTTATAAAGACCAGAAGTAGCAAAAAAGAATTCGCTCAATTTTGCTCGTTCAATTGGGTCGCCGCATTCCACAATTCTTTTAATCTCTTCTTTAGAATACATTGGATTCCTTTCTCTATAAGATTTAGCATCAGAACGAACGTAAGCCGCCTTAGAAGTAGCAATCATGTCTTTTAATGCTTTCTTAAATTGCAGTATTCTTTGGTCTTTTAGTTCTTGTGTATTTATATATCTCACCCCCTTGCCTTAGTGGTAAAAACAAGTCGCCGCCCTAAGCCACGATTTTGTCTCTTACTAATAAAGTCATTTTCAAGTGTTTGAACTCTATAAATTCCCATTTCCAAGGCAGAAAATTTGTCTTTTGTCATTCTTTTATTAATTTGTTCTACTACAATTTGATTGCTGTTTCCTGTTGGTTTTTGTTTTAAATTCATAATTTCATCCAAAAGAATTGTAGTCAATTCATGCGGCAACAATCTTTTATTTTTTTCCTCAGGTGACATTTTAGCTCCACGCCGAGTAGACATTAATTTTGTTTTTGCTACTGATTCTGGAATTAAAAAATTAAGTAAACCAGAATAAACCTTGGAATAAAGAAAAGAATGCATTTGACTATTAAGGTCTAAATTTGCTTTAATTCCATACAGAATTTTGCTAGCTTCTTTGGGCTGCAAGTTTCTATATTCATCTCTGTTTGAAAACCCATATGCTGGATAAGTTTTTCCTGTAGTAGCATCAAAAGATTCTTTAATCATGCTATCTGCGAAGGATACACCTATGCCATTTATATCTATTACTACTTCTTTTGGGCAAAACAATTCAATTAATTTTTTTAATTCAATAACCTGTTTATCAAAAACCTTTTCACTTTCTGTTTTTCCTAATACAAATAAGTTTACCAAATTTACTTTCCATGGACTATCTCTTCTTGGAAAAACTTTAAGAATTGTTGCTACTGTTTGACATTTTAATCTAGCAATATCCACCGAAATCACGTAAAAAGATTCAATGTCATCTCTAAATTTAGCATGAGATTCGGGATTAACCAAATGGCGGCAACTCAATAATTTCTCATAGTCAAACCACGCATCATTAGATGAACCCACAAATCTACTCATATATTCTTTAGCAAAACCCAATTCATTAAAAGTTCCAGATAATTTTAATTCCGTCAAAAAATCTTTGGAAAGTAATCCTGCCGAAACAGGAACTCTGAAATCGAATCCCCAACAAAAAGTTTTAGCCGGATTTATAATAGAATCTTCAAAAAATTCAACTGTTTTGTCATAACAATAGGTATTTTTATCAGAAGCAGAAGAAATCCAGAACTGAACTTGTTGTGGCTCATATTCATTATAATCTTGATTTTTCATTGGTCTATCAACATTTAATAAAGGTAGAATAATTTCATTTATATCCTCTGCTTTGTGGTCTATAAAATACCCTCGGTTTCCCGATATTTATTAGGGGATTAGACTTTATCATTATTGCTAAAGCAATATCACCTGTAAAGTCGTTGAACTTTATACCTAAAAAGGCATCTTAGCTGCGGATTATCCAATTTTTAAACTTTTTACTATACTAAGCTAATTAGACTTACCATTATATTATTACTAATATAATTTAGTATTTAAAACTCTAAGGACGTTCCCGCAATTTAAGTGATTTTAATACCGCAACCATTTATCATTAAAACTTTGAGGTAATTCTTTTTTAGAATACTCTTTTAAATTCCACTCATTATATTTTTTTATACCAATTTCTATTATTTCTTTCTTGTTTAATTTCTTAAAATTATCCCACGCTGTTTTTACCTTACCACTTTTATTTTTTAAACCATTATACAAAAAGGATTTATCCTTTTTAAAATAAAGAGACAATACTTTATCTATTCCCCTACTATATGACGAAGAAATACAAAAACAATAAAAATATTCCTTTTCAGTTAAATGATTAGGAACTCTTCTTGAATCTGGTTCTTTATTTTCTGGTATATTAAATATTTTTCTAAAAGATTTTTGTATATTTTCTTTCTCAATTTTTGTTAATTCTAATGATTTAATATAATAATCAACATAAGAAACTCCTCTTAATACAGCACTAACGGTTGAAGAGTCTATTTTTAAATAATTTGCAATCTTTTGAGTATATCCTCTCCATAAACAACCATAATAAATAAAACAAAAATCCTTATAAGATAACTTCGCATTTACAACCGGAAAAACTTCTCCTCCCAAAGTTAAATTATACCCATTCCAATAGGAGTTTTCAATTTCTATAGTTTTTATTTCCAAATCATTAAGTTCTTTTCTATTTGAAATTTCATATTCTTTATAATAAAAAGAGAAATTATCTTCTCCATAAAGTAAAAAATCTTTTTGTAATACTTTATTATGATGCTTTTTATTCTTTAATTGATTATAATGAGCGTTTTTTCTTCTGTTAATATTTATGGTTTGTCCTACATAAACTTTACCATTAATATTATTAATAATTTTATAAATATATCCTATCATTATTTTACCTCATATATTTTACGGTATTCATCGAGAATGCCGCAATTCGCTCTATTCCCTCTTGTGGAATTAAGAGGTGTTAAAATATCTAAAATAGAAGTATTTCTAAAAATCAAAGTATAATATTCATTCGATTTTTTCTCAATTAAAACCTCTTTTTTCAAGAGCGGCAATAACTCGAAAATCTGTTGTATTTTAGAAGAAGCAATCTTAACTGACTGCTGCTTGCCCGGACTACACATAAACTGGTGGCTACCGGGTCTGAAAACAGAAATTAAAATTAAGGCAAGCACACAAATGAATGATTTTCCGGCAGCACGTGGAGCAATAGTATCAACACGTCCATGCCGCAAACATGCTCGTAAAAAAGCACGTTGAAAAAGTTTAAGAGAAAATTTAGAACTTCTAGGTGTTATTAAATCCACGACATTGTATTTAACAAGAATCGCTAGTTCTTGCCCTTATGGCTTATAATTTCTTATAAGAGTAGACTATATTATTTTTAATTTTCTTTCAATTCGCTTGAATTTACTGTATCCATAGTCGTTGAACCTACTAGTTGATTAAGTCCCTAATTCGGATGCTGATTGCCCATTGTTAAAAATATGAATTTCTCCTTATTTTCATCTCTTTACTTGTTTCTGCTTTCGCTCCTTCATAAAACTATTGTGGCAAAAGAGCTTTAGGGCTTCCCAGCAATTTTAAATTTTTTCATAGCTTTTATCACTATGCTCCTCGTTTGAAGAGGTCTGGATAATTAATCCAGTGTTCTAACCATTTCGTATAAAGTTCATAATTTTCTTCAATTCTTTTTTTTGTCATTAAACTGCCTTTTTCAACTTCTACTCCGTCAATAATAAATTTCTTTTTCGCTACCTTTGCTAATGTTGAACAAGTGTTTTCTATTTGTTCAACAGTAAACATTCAAATCTTTCACCTCTTAATAATCAATATTAAATTCTTCATTATCTTCTTCGGCAAAATTACGACAATCGGCAATAAATTCTCTTTCGTCAAAATTTTGTCCACTGAGTTCTGCGGCAACTTTAAGTGATTCAATTCTTTCTCTAATTTCTTCACCGATACCGCTTTCATTTACATACATATATCGGGCATAAGCTTTTGTGCTTTGTATCAAAGTATCAACTTCATCTCTTTTTATGTCAGTGTAATACTTTGGCTTAAAGCCTAAAACTTCAGCATAGCTCATTAAATCACTAACGCCCTCAAACTCGTCTTCTGATTTAATCAACTTAGGACTCAAATTCGCAATTTCAATTAAATCATTATATGCCTTTAAGTCCTTAGAAATATCATCTCCAGCACGAATTTTTTCTTCCAGAATCAAGCTATAGCGGCACAATTTTAATGCTTGGTCTTCATTTAGAACGCCAACCACGTTAGAAGATTCAAGCATCCCTTTATGCAAATGTTCCAAATAGTCCAATTGCTTTTCATCATATTGTTCGCCCCACTTCTGTCTAAGCTGCTTAACCATTCTTTGTTGTGTTTCCGGCAGCACTCTTTCAACTTTATCGGCATCTTTAAGCCGCAAATACAAGTCATTGTACTCTTGCCATTCCAAAGTCTCATATTCTTTTTGTCGAAAAAGACTACAATAGCAACTAAAAGCATCTTTACCCTTGGCGGTGGCAATCTTTTCCCATTCTTCTGGCACAAAAGGAATGTTAATAATCTGGCAAATTTTATTAACGCTGTTCCACGATGGGTCGGCGGCAATAATGCTGTTCACGCAATCACGGCATACAGGCATACTATCGCCAAGCAGCAAATTGTGGTTAAGAGCAATGTAGTTGGCTGGCGTTTTGTCTTGCCCACAACGTAAACAAATTTTTCCCATAGTTAATCACCTTTTAGTTCCAAACCTTTTTCAATAAGTTCCGCCAATTTATCTTTTTGTTTTAATTCTTTATTGGCTGCCGCCACATCACGCGCCATAGATAAAAGTAGCCGTTGTCGCTTCTTTTCTTGTTGATTGTAAGAATCCAAAATTTCAACCATAAAGTCCTCAAAGTTGTCATTTTCCTTTACACCTAAAAGTCTGGCAAAACCAACCAAATCTGTAAGCTGAAAATCATCCCTCATTATTTGAAACAGTTTTTCCCAATTCTTTTTCATGTCTACGTGCCTCCCTCTCACATTTTTTACATCTAGAGTTTAAGCCATCCGGCAACTTGGATTTACGTGAGAATTGACGTGGGTCTCTTAATAATTCTCTACCGCAAGATGAACAAATTTTCCATGCCTTGTCATAATCCTTACACAAAAACTCATCATAATTTAAATTGGCAGCTGCGGCAATCTTGTTTGTAATGCGTCCCCAAATAGTAGAAATATAATTTTCTTGGTGATGAATACCCATTTGCTTTTCTACTGTGGCGGCAATCTCTTTAATTGATTTGCCTTTTTTCTTTTCTTCGACAATAAGCAATTGTTCTGGAGTTAGTTTTGCGGCACTAATATAAAAATCCAAAGTCCAAAGCAAATTGTGAATGAGGGAATCCGGCATTTCAGCTACAAAAGCTTTTAGGTCATAATACGCCAAAATTAACTCATAAATGTGAAAAGGCTCTAAAAAGCTAAAATAAAGTTTTTTGGGGTCGGGCATTGCTTTTGCTTCTCTTGTTGAATCAGTTCTTGGAAACTTAAAAGCTGTATCATCTTCTGTTCGCATTACACCTCTTGGATACACAGGAAAACCTACGTGCGTTGCCGCTTCCCAATCAAAATATTGTAAACGATTTGGTGTAGATGTCCGGCGGTCGCCCAAAAGTAAGTATTGTTGTTGCCGCAATGAAATTAGCTGATGGTTTAGCAAATACTTTTGTCTTCTAGTAAGAGAATCACCATGTTCTTTTAAGTAATCAGAGAACTTTTTAATTATTTCTTGTAGTTCAGCCAAACCTTTCACATTTTCTAAGTCCTTTTCGGTAATTTGCGGCTTTGGCTTTTTGTATGGTGTTAGTGGTTTTAATGTTGCTTCATTAAAACCGGGCGTTTCCATTAAAGCTTCTAATGATTCGGGTTTCTTTTTAGACCACGTATTAAATTTAGTCTTAATTTCTACTTCTTTGCGGTCTACTGAAGAAGTGCCATCTTCATCTTTTCCATATAAAATAAAATCAGCGATTTGTTCTAATTCTTTTTTTGATAATTTATCGAGTGGTAAATTTTTAATTGATTCACATCTATCTTTTGAATAATAAATGCCAAAATCAAGATAGTAATTCACGCACATCACCTCCTATAATAATAGTATAACATTTGGAATAAAGTAGTGTCAAATTTGGTCCTAATTTTTAAAATCACTTCTGGGAATTTATTGCTAGGTCCCGCCGAAAATCGGATTTATTCCACTTTTTGCCAGAAACAGACCCCCCCCTCTTTTCGTCATTTTGCATAAAGCATTGTAAACCTTTTTGTGCAAAACGTAAAATTCTATTTTTTTTGAAAAATTGTATTGACAAACAGGTGCACCCGTGCTATAATTAATAATGTCAACAGGACATGGAACAGAACCGGAAAACAGAAAATGTATTCTGGCGAAAGTTCACAAATCGTTAAAAAATGATTTACAAAAATTCCTATTGACAAAAAAGAAAATCTATGATACAATAGAAACATAGAAAACAGAAAGGATGGTGAAAAAAATGCGTGGTACAATAACGCTAGAAAACACCAACGGCGAAAAATATAGTTTTTACGCTGCTAAAATGGAATGTTTAGGCGGTGAAAAAAACGATTACTATTATAAGCCAGAGATTGGATTTTTCCGGTTTTTGGAAAAAACAGCAATCAATAACACTGCTAAAATTGACATTATAGCAAACGCCGAAACTGTAGCAAGTTGCATGATAAATTCACGCATAGGTGGAAAGAGCAATTATGTAGTAGCTCTTTCCACACCAGACGGACAAGCTATCGAAGAGTATCTATTCAATAGGAATAATCCCATTCCTACGGATTGGTTATCGTTCGATACCGTAAAGCAAGAGTTCTTTTTACGGGCTTCGTCTACCAACTACGCTACACTTGTAGCAAGCGGAAGAAAACCTGTCAGAAGCTATACTATAGCTGACTTTACAAAAATGTCAGCAGAGGTGTTATCTGTTGCCAAAAATGGTGACTATGATAGAATACCGCAGAATATGGGACACGTCTTGGAAGTCCTACACTGTAAAGGTACAACTATAGCTGAAAAATTATCTGCTTGGTGTCTGAAAGACGCTACTGCAAAATATGATGGGCAACTATCGTATTATACAGAGGACGGAAAAAGACACTGCCTAACTGTCGATTTCAAATGTGCTGTATCTGTAGCTATGGCAGATACAACCAAAAAGAAAAAAGCCTATGGAAACACTCATGGTATAAAGTATACCTGTTTCATGCCTACGTTTTTACTAGGTTAAAACTATAATAACGCTGTCCTATCGGCATAACGGGGAGAAAGTGAGATTTACCATGTTTAACACTACAGACACCGCAACCGCAAAAAAGAATCTGTCCAACGTGGCACGTTATTTCGTAAGCCATATGCATGATGACAACGAATTTCTGTTTGCTGCCCAGTATGTGATAGAAATCCTAAAGAACAACGCTAACGGACTGACAGAACGTACTTTCCAGCGTGATTGGAATAGTATGCTGGAGCTGATTCATCGCAACATCATGAACAGAGGGGAAAGAATGGTTGAACCACTGATTCAGATTCTGACAGCCGAAAACAAGGACGGCTTCACACCCGAAAAGATTCGGGATATAGTGGAACACGGCGGTTATTTGGATACATTCGGTATCGGCGGAACGCTTTTAGGTGTAACCGCCATGGAAATGAGATTCTGGTATGACAAAAAAGAAGTTTCTCTGAAGTTCGCATAACCACAAACCATATACAAGCAAGTAAATTCCCACGGGTGGAATGGCTACCCGTGGGATATACAGTAAAGGAGAATTATTATGTTTGCTTACGATTATTCATATTTATCAGTTCTTACCATCATTAAGGATGCAGCTGACAATACCATTGTTAAAACTGCTGCACTCGTTGCTCTTATTGACAGCTATGCCAATAAAGAAGCTGAACGGATTCTGATGGCCAATTTCTCAGACTCAGTAGCCGAAGAGAAGCAGTTGAACTTCTTGGAACATAAACTGCTTAACCTGTTTGACGCTCTAAAATTTGAGCAGTTCAAAAAAGAGAACGGGACTGCTTTCAGATTCGGAACATTTTTTGACAGTGATGGCGACCCTATATTCACTATTCAAGGGTCAGAATTCTATACCGAAGAGGGTGAGAGATACAAGGAATTATCAGAAGTTCCAATGGGCGTTGTATGCTCGTGGTGGTTCAATGAATATCCACATAGCTTTTTCATCAAAATGCCACACCCACAGACGGGGAAACCAGTTGTGATTCCGTGTGATGATGTTATGCCGAAAATTAACGACTAAAAACCAAATAGACCAGTTACCACGGATGGTAAATATAAACCGTCCGTGGGGCTGATTTTACAACCGCCCACAACGGGCAGAAAGTGAGTTTACCATGAATTATTATACACAACTACTTCTTGAAAACATTGACAACAGAGCCGACAAACTCTTGAAAACCGGATATAATGCCGGCTGGAGCATAGACCGCTTTATATTTGAGTTCGGAATGTTCCAGCGAAAAATTGAAACTATGATGACGGCAGCTTTAGGGCAAGATGTATTCTGTTTTTATGGTACGCTGTTTTTAAGTGGCGGAAAGCCTATTCACACCATGAAACACATTTCTTATAGTTCCCCGTGTATTACATTTATTGACGAGTGGCACAATTACAATGAAATTCCAGTCGGACGGCATTTTTCAACTGTCTTCGGTGACGTAGTTGTGAATACCTGTTCAGTAAAAACATTTTAAACCATACCGCATATCATAGCAAGAAATTGTTGTGGTGTGCGGTTCTTTTTTGGGTCTATCGGTCCCGCCCATCAATTCAAAATATTAAATTTCTGTGAACCAATTTTTACGGTCCGGTGAATTTCGCAACTCAATTTTTTCGATTTCGTAACAGAATGTTCACAATTTAATAATAATTTCATAATCGAAAATTTTTAATTTCGCAACTCAATTTTTTCGATTTCGTAAATTTTAGTTCATCGTTTTTTTATGTTATAATTTTGTTAATTTTTTGTTCATAATTTATTCATAAAAATTTAATATTTTGTTCATACGTATTTTTAACGGTCCAGCCGGAATACAAGGGGAGGGACAAGACACGCCCACAAGTTTTCGTGAGTCTATTATTATGTTTTATATAATATTTATATAGTGGTTCAAAAAAGCTGGAAAATGACTTTCAAAAAAGCTGGAAAAAGAGCTGCAATTTCTCACAGCTCCTTGAAACATTTTATTTTACTAAAAAATATGGAACACAAATTTCTTCACCGCATTCATCACACTTTAAGTAAACTCTAACATCTGAACCCTTGCCTTCATAGTTTACAACATTTACAATTTCAAAATTCCCACCATCAATAGCGTGGATTCCATGATTATATTCTGTCACATCCCTATATTTAACATCATAATAATAAGCAATAGGCAAAACAGTAGCACCTATAACAGCAATAATAATTAAAAGCCATAAACCAAATATTTTTATCTTTTCTAACATGATTATTTTCCTTTCAGCAATAAAAATTTATTCTTATAAACTATGTTAAGCCCATCAAATTTACATCATCATTTCATAAACAATGACTTTATCTTTACCGTCATTCCGTTCAATATAAAACTCTTGCCCGACTAACATTTCAATTTCACAATATTCAGTTTTACGGTAAAATGGAACGGTTTTCAAAAGATAAACAACCTGCCCATTGCCGATTGCCGATTGCATTCAGAGTGTTGATTGCCTTATAGAGTGTAGGCAAGTCGTTATTTTCTTCCAGATAGTTAAACAACGATTTCTCAACAGCTTTCAAAACGATTCCAAGCATTTCTTTTTCCATAGTCAATACCTCTTTCTCCACCATTTTTTTTATTGAGTAGTGGTTCTCTTTATCTTATGTTATTATTATAGCATAAGCCGCCTAAAATGTAAATAGATTTTTTATTAATAACTATGAACAATTTGTTAATTCTAAAAGTTCCATAATTTCAAGGTCCGAGCCGCCGCATTACTTTATTTTTTTTTAATATCTTATAATATAAATCATTTGAGTTGGCGGCAACTACTTAACAAATTATTTACTTTTGTTTTCATAAAAATTTTTTCTGATTTCACAGATATTTAATTTTTATGCGTTATAATAGATGGTAGAAAGAAAGAAAGAAAGAAAAAGAAAGCAACTGAAACTATTTTTAAAAAGGGAGATAAACAACCATGAAAAAATTTATTCTTATCATTTGTTCTATTGTCAAATTCTTATTCGTATTAGTTATGTTGGCTTTAGTTACCTATGTAGCTACTTGTATCGTTAACATTTGGTTACACAATTCAACAGATTATACCTATGCTGATTGGAACTATTTGGTTAAGATACTTAAAGAATATTTTTATAACTAAAGCATTGAGAGAACAGGCAGTTGGGAGGACTACTTGTTCTCTCTTGTCATTTCATTGGTCCTAAACTGGGGGATTTAGAACACATAACATTGCTTTTGATAATACTTTTGGGAATAAGTATTATCTTTATTGTAGTTATATTATAGCATAAAATATTTATTGTGTCAACTTTTATTTTCTATAAGAATTTGGAACTTGATTATTTTAAGTGTGTCAATTTTTTATATCCCATTCCGGCATTTTATTTAGACCCCTATAAAAGAACAAGAGCCGGCTTGAAATAAGCCGACCCCTATTTTTTAGTTTCCATCAACCCCGTATAAAGTTACAAATTCACCACATTTTGAGCATTCAAAAGTATAATAACCTCCATATCTTCCGCTTGTGTCTTTGTAAATCCACTTACCCCCGTCAATAGAGTGAATACCATTGTTATAAAGTTGAGCGTCTTTCTTCTGTTGGTATACCGCTCCCGTCACACATAAAGTGACAATAATAATAAAAGTGATTATGTAAGATAGAATAAAAGTAGTTGTTTTCATTTGATTTTCCTTTCTCAATAAATAAGTGCTATGATTATATATACTAAAGAATAGACCCACCAAAGCACATTCAAAATAATTGCTGCTATAAAGCAAGTTTTAGATTTAATATCTAAATCAACAATAGAAATAATAAAGTTAAGAACAGGAAGGACAATTGAGAACCAAAGATATATTTGAGTGAATAATACCATAATGAATCCTTTCAGTGTTTGGCGGTACTACTGAAATATAGCACCGCCGTATTCTGTTTTACTTATTCTCCTTTTAGTTCAGATAACAAAACAGCAAGCAATTCCTGTTTCATATCGGTAGGCAAACCTCTTAACACAGACTTTACTTTAGATTCCTTTTCGGCTTGCTTTTGTTTCAAATAGGTTTTCCATTCCTTTACATGGGCTTCGCCATCGTAAGCGTAACGGTGATTTGAAGACGGTGGTACTTCGCTATCATGATAATCAAAACCATCAGAAGAATAGCCAGTGGTGTCTTTCATTCTAATAGAAATTTGAGCATAGAACGGAATATCTTCGCCATTCTTCTTTGTTGTTCCACACTTAATGACAAAAGTTGTGTTATTACACTTGCCAACATATCTTTCGCCATAAGAATCAGCAATAATTTTCTCAATTTCCGGCATACCCTTGGCATTTCTCCAGTTCATAACATTCTGATTCATAAAGTTCTCCAATCTCTGTTTTAATGACTTTATCAGCTGTCCTTATTACTCTTTTATTATACCACGATTTGTGGATTTTGTCAAGTAAACATTTTGTGAACAAGTTTATTTTTACATGATGTTAATACCTCTTTTCTTTAACCTTGTGCTATTATTATAGCATAGCTGGCGACAAATGTTAATAGATTTTTTGTAAATGTTTTGTGAACTGTTTTGATTGGAACGGTCCGGTCATTCATTATCAATAATTTCTTCAAACCCCTCTCGATTAGTATCTTCAATTTGTCTTAAAATTGGTTCTTCTCCATCAACATAATATTCAGTAGGCATAGCTAATGACATTTGGTTGACACAAAAACAATTATATTCGATTCCCTTATATAATCTTTGTTCTACCTTAAAATCCATCAAACCGCTGCCTTTGAAAATTGAAAGCATTTGTCTATAATCATCATAAGTATCTCTACCTTTTCTTTTTGTAAAAGTATTCATAACTTGAGATAAAGTAAATTCACAATATGAATCTTTCTCCCAACATTTATACAAAAGACTATATACACTAATTAAATGTCCGCCACATTTAAATCTTTTCTGTTGCCGCAATAAAAATTTAATAACATCAATATGTAGAGCAACATAACTATATGGAATAAATAATTTATAATAAATTTCTTTACCTTTTTCATCTCTACCTATTTCAATATAACCTTTTTCTTCTAATATCTTAATTGAACTTCTCCATGTGTTTGCTGAAAGTCCTAAATCTTTACAAACATTATTTAAAACATAACTATTTTTGTAAGTATAATAATGCTGTTCCGCTTTATTAGCATTCCATTTAGAAATAGAAACTAAATAGGAATATACCAAATATTGCTTTGGGGTTAGTTTCGCCCGTTGTCTTTTCTTCATGTCTAATGCTTCAAAATATCTATCTTTATTCTTTGCCATTTCTATCACTCTCCATTAAAAACGCAATTTTGCACCTATAAAACTCAAAAATGCGACTCGTAAAACTCAAAAATGCGACTCGTAAAACGCAATTTCGCACCCGTAAAACGCAAAAATGTGACACTGTTATATATTATGTTATATAGTACCGTTCCAGCTAAAAAATAAAACTACGGCGGAACACCAAAAAGAAAATACATTTTAAACACCTCTCAAAAATTTTTATTCTAAAAGTCCCATGAAGGAATAATTATATTATACTACTATTTAATTACAATAATAATTATTTGTAAAATTCAGGAGAATGAATGTGTAAATTTTAGAATAATGGATTGTAAAAATTAGAATAATGGAATCGGGAATTTCCAATAGTGTTATCGGGAGAAACCAATAGTATATAGTATTGTTATAGTATTGGGTAGGTCCGCAAAGAAAAGAATTTTTAAATTTTTATCTGATGAAAACTAAAATGAAAGTTTGTCAGGTCAGGCATCTAAAACGGTCCTGTGCCACAAACAAAAGGACAATAGCTTTTCAACTACTGTCCCTCTGCTTTCTTTTAGTTCCAATAATTCACAAACTCATGACCAAATTTTTGCGGCACAATTTCATAGCGTTCATCATCATGATTATCAACCCAAACACAAGCAGCCTTAAAGTCATTGAAACAAATTGCTGTTCTTGTTTCGTTGTATGGACTATCATCATCATAAAATTGAACCGCATAGAAATCACCTTCTTCATATGACTTTTCGATTTCAATTGTTGTATCTCTAACAATGCCTGCTTTATAAAGTTTGTTAATGTTGTCAAAAATGAAATCAAAAGAGTTCGTAAAGTCAACATGAATTGCTGTTGCCATTTCTTTAAAAATAGAAAATGGAACAAAAGCATACCAATTTTTATCTGCTGACCGAAAGATTGACTGACCATTCAATACAACTTCCACGCCACTAACTTTTACAATTCTATTCATGATAAATACCTTTCTGGTTTTTAGAACTTTCCTTGTTCTTTAGTATGTTATTATTATAGTACAAGTTGACAACAATAGCAATTGAATTTTTATGAACATTTGTGAATAAACTTTTAATTATTGCGGCTAATGAAACTATAGCCCGGCAAGTCTTCTTAACAAATTGTTTATAGACCTTTTAGAAAAAGATAATGAATTTGGCGGCGACCTATGCTATAATAGAAACATAACAAGAGAGCTGATAAACTCAATAAAACAGAGATTGGAACATTTGTTTTATGAAGTATAGAATTATCAATGCTGAAAGTGATATGTGTATCACTACTACAAACAACAGAGGAAAAGACCCGAAGAAAGAGTGCTGTTTTGCTAATCTTGTTCTTTACAAAATGTATGATTATGCCAGAAGACATACAGCCTTGAATTTGACTTTTGAACAATTTTGTGATGAATGCAAGGCTATTGACCGTTATGTTGTTGCTGATATTCAAAAATATAGTTTGGAACAGTTAAAAGATATTATGCGGAATCAAGCTTGCTCTCCAAATTTGTATGGTCATTTTATTTTAGTGCCGGAAATTGAAAAATAAAGAAAAGAGGGGCTATTTTAGCCTCTCTGGTTCTGTAATTGAATGGTCCGCATAACTTAATAGATTCTATTTCTATTATTAGATTATGACTATATATTATACTACTATTTAATTTGCCCGAACCCCATGATAGGGGTTTCTCAACCCCTATCTACCCTCTTAGGGCGTGAAATTACGCCCTAAGAACCCAAATTTCTCGGCAGCTAACGCTGGCGAGTTCATTGCTACGCTTTTTCTTTTTATTTATTTTTCTTTTTTACTATTATCAAAATATTGACTTATAGTATAGAAATATTATATAATATTTTATAGGGGTTAGGGGTTAGTTAATTAGCTTTTAAAAAAAATTATTATAAATAATATTTAATATAAATAATAAAAAGAAAAGAAAATATAAAAAGAAAAGAAAGGTCCGCATTGGCGGCAATTCACAAACAGTTTACATTTCTTTTAGAAAAAAATAATTACTTTTAATTCTTGATGTGGTATAATAAATATAGAAATTAAAGAAAACCATTACTACTGAAAAGAAAAATAAAAAAAAAGAAAGTTGGTAGACTATCATGGAAAAAACCTTTGTAAGAACAAATGACTACTTTATTGAATTTAATTCCTATTTAGAGGATTTACAGAATGAAGCAAAAAACTTATCTTTAAAGCAATCAGAGTTAGACAAAAAACAGCAAAAAGTTTTACACTGGATTGAAGCGAATGAGGAGTTAACAACAGAAGAGAAAGCTGAACAATACGATAAGCTTTATAATATAAGAGTAGAGAGAAGAAAAGTAAAAAATTCTCTTCTGCAGATTCAGCAAATTCTCCAAAGAATAAAAACAAAGCCATTGCCGCAAACAACCAAAATGAAATATAATTTTGACTAAAAGAATAAGGAGGACTTGCCGCAAGTCCTCTGTTCTATTATCTACAAAGGTCCCGACTACTGTTCACAAAAATTTAACAAGAAAATAATTGACAATAGAAAAAAGATGTGGTATAATAAATATAGAAAATGAAAGAAAGGTCGTAAAGCTATGAAAAATTTTTCGTTTGAAAAGAACAAAAACATTTACATTATTCGATATAAAGAATGGGAACTTTATGTTGATATTGAAAAAGAAATTATAATCAATAATAAAACGGGAGAAAATATTGATTATGAAACTATGAGAACAACGGTATTCGAAGATTTGGTTGAAGCTTTTAATAAAGGAAAGCGTTTAAGCTTTATTTCTGACCGTTATGAAGCACCAGATGAAACAGGAAAAAGTGATAGCTATGCCTGTATGGAAGTTTGTATTCTTGAAAATATTAGTGAGGAAAAAGAAGAAAATGGTTTCTTTTCCAGAATACATAAAGAAGATAAGCTTTATTCTTTATTGCTTTCTAATCCAAATTTACGTATTTCTTGGGTTTATGATGGCGAAATTCCAGAAGGATTTGTGGACTTTTGTTTAAAGAATAATTTAATGCTTAATTACATCAGCTATAAAATTTTTCAATCGAGCAAGAAAATTAAAGATTATCCAGAAGATGTTAGAATATTGGTAGCGGAATATATTGAAGAAATAAATAGCAGTGAATTACCAAAAGAACATATAGTAAAAATTTTAAGGGCTTATAAGAATAGTGTTTTAAAATATGGTAGCTATGCTTTTGACGGTCACTCTACACTTAGATATACACTTACATATGTAGGTCAATTTCCTGAACTAATAAAATTAATAAATAACCAGTCTTCTTTTGCTTTAGTGGCTAATGCTGTAGATAAAAATTATAAATTACTAAAAGATAAAGAGCAACAAGAACAAATTCAAAAAAATCAAAATAAAATTAAAGAATTAGAAAATCTGGTTTATGAAGATTATTGTTTTATTGTGCCGACAACATTAGAAGAATTAATAGATGAAGGTAAGCAGCAAAATAATTGCGTTGGGAGTTTTTATAATAATTCTATGGTTAGAGGAGAGAACTTTATTTATTTTATTAGAAAAAAGAATGAACCAAAAAAGAGTTATATTACTTGTCGTTTCGGTGTGTATACTAAAGAAACAGTAGAAGCAAGATACAAATTTAATGATGTAGTGTCTAAAGAGGAAGATGGAAGAGCGATTCTCAAAGCAAGTGAATTTATTAAAAAAATTATAAAAACAGAAGAAGTTAAGAATGATTTACCAACAGAGGAAGCACTGCCAACTTGGACTTTTGAATTTTAAAAAATAGTGGGGCTTTCAGAAATGGAAGTCCTATTGTTTTACAAAACTACGGTCCTAGCAACAAAAAAGGCGATAGGAGAACCTACCGCCCGTCTTATTTATTTATTTTCTTTTCTAATATAAACAGTTGTTGAAGGTTTTAATCTGAAAATATCACTATGACCTTTAACTAATTCATACAAAGTGTCATTATTTTTATCATATCCACAACATCTTAATGGTCGTACTGAATTTTTTAAAAGATAAAAATTATCTCCAATCTTTAAGTTAGAAGCAACAATTTCCATAAAAACATATCTTTCTTTTGGCTCTGCCCATCCCATACACTTATGATAACAAATAGCAAAGGCAATGTAAAAATCTGGTTTATCTTCTGGATGTTTTCTTGACATCACAATTTTTCCAGTTTTCTTATTATACAAACAGTAGATACCTTCTTCTAATTCGGTAAAATTCCAATTCGGAAGGGATAATTTAGTTTTACAACTCAATTTACGTCCGTATTCATGAAGATTATCCACATAAAAATATTTCTTTTCCATAATCAAATACCTTTCTGGTTTTTAGAACTTTCCTTGTTCTTTAGTATGTTATTATTATAGCACCTTTTTGGGCATTTGTTAATAGATAAAATATGAATAATTGTTAAGAAACCTTAAATTGTTGTGATTAAATGAATTCATGGTCCCGGCATCTCAATTTACAATTATTTCATAGTTCTTTTAGAAAATATCTGTTTACTTCTTGAGAAGAGTGTGCTATAATATAATTACAGTAAAGGAAAGGAGCGATTGAAATGGAAAATTCAATTGCCGTGGCATTAGTTCTATATCGTTGTGGGAGAGTTTCAAAAGCTGAAATGTTAGATTTGCTTTTGGAATGTAAACGATTAGAACGTGAACACAAAGAAAAATCTGCTATCTATGGCAGCTATGTTAAATATCTAAAAAATGCCTTAAAAGATGGAAAGGAGAACTAACCATGATTAGATTTTCTACTGTTATTTATTTCTCTTGCTTTAAGTATAACGGACGGCTCTATATTAAAACAGGTGAAACAACTGCAAGAGATGTGATTACAAAAGAAACGATTCAGATTCAGAAAGAAGAATATGTTTATATTTTTTAAGGAGGAAATAAGAATGCCGACTATTTATTTAATGATTGGAGTTCCAGCTTCTGGAAAGACTACATGGGCAAAAGAAAAGCTAAAAGAATTGGATAACGCTATCTACATTGGCTCTGATTCTATTAGACTGGAACTATGGGGAAATGAACAAGACCAGCAACACAACAGAGAAACTTTTCAAGAAGTATTTAATCGAATAGCAAAAGCAGCAAAAGAAAGAAAGAACATTGTTTATGATGCTACAAATATTAGCCGGAAAGAGAAAGAAAACATTCTAAAGCTGTTGACTAATGACTATACAAAAATTGGTGTAAAAATGTCCACACCAATTAAAGATTGCTACAAAAGAAACTTGAAAAGAAATAGAACAGTGCCAGAAAAAGTCATCGGAAAAATGGAAGTTAGAATGACTTATGATATGGATTTGTTTGATGATTATTTGATTGTTTACTAAAAAAGGGGGAAAAGACTATGACATACAAGATTTACAATGTTGAAACCGATATGTATATTGGAACTACAAATAATAATAACAGAGATGCTTCCAAAGAATGCTGCTTTGAGAATGGTATTCTTCACAGGATGTATGAGATGGCAAAGGATTCATTAGACAATGTAAGTTTTTCTAATTTTTGTGAACATTGTTCTGAATACTATACTATTATTGATGATAAATGGGAAGATAAGATTGAAACATTTAAATTCGTTTTAAAAGAAAAGGTACATACTCCAACTTTTCATAGTTATTTTTATTTGATTCCACAAAAGAAAGACGCTGATTTTTATATGATTGATATTGCTGATAATAACGCTCGTTTTCCTACCCCTATTGCTTTCTTTAAGACTTATAAAGAAGCGAAAGAATTTGTAAAGAATTTTAAAAGTGATTTAAAGTTGAATTTAAGTGATATTAAAGAAAAAAAATGGACAAAATTTTGATAAGAGGGGCTATTGATTTAGCCCCTTTACTTTATTATTACGGTCCGGTCGAAAACGGCGATAGAAAAAATCTACCGCCTATCTTATTTATTTGTTTTCTTTTTTAATGTAAATTATCATACTTGAATTTAATCTGTAAATATTAGTATTGCTTCCTCCATCAAATTCATACAAAACATCTCCATATTTAGAATGGCCACAACATCTTAAAGGTCGTTCCAATTCTCCCAAATAGAAAATTTCTCCAATCTTTAAATGAGCAACCGCCTTTTTCTTTTGGTTCTGCCCATCCCATATACTTATGATAGCAAATAGCAAAGGCAATATACATATCTGACTTATCTTTTGGGTGTTTTTTTGACATTACAATTTTTTTAGTTTTTTCGTTATACAAGCAAAAAGCCTTTTTTGATAATTGAACAAATTTCCAATTTAAAGAATGCTTTTTATAATAAAGCCGTTTTCCATATTCATGAAGATTATCCACATAAAAATATTTTTTTTTCATAATTAAATACCTCTTTCTTTTGGTTCTTCTTGAAAATACTTACCGAAATATTGCGGAATAATTCTCATCAATTCATATTTGTTCAAATCATTATCACAATATTCTAAAGCCTGCTCCAATGTTTTAAAACTATTGTCATTCTGCCAAATTCCATGAGTATTCGCCCATTGAACAAGATAATAGTCAGCGTTCTCTGGGTAGGTAATTTCTACCACTTCTGAACAAAAGTCGATGAAGTTTTTTTCATCTTTAAGATAGCAATAAGTTCCATCTGAATCATCTTCAAACTGCTCCAAAAAGTTAGTACAAAAATCATAAGTAGAAAAACCATCGCTTTCTAATTCCTTTCCAGTGATAGCATTATAAATTTCGCTATAAACGCTAAAAGGAACAGATTGCCGAATTTCTGAATCCAGAAGAATAGAACTGCTGTTTACTGTCGGCATTTTGAAAATTAGTTTGTGTGTTTTTGGGTTGAAGAAACGAATAAATTCAACCGTTTTTGTTTTCTTTACCATCGGTTTTTACCGCCTTTCCTTAACTTTCTATAATTATTATAGCACAGGTCGCCACTAAAATCTACTACATTTATTAAAAATATTTTTAACATTTTGTTAAGAGCATCATTTTATGTTCCCGGCACATTCTATTAAAATTTTATCAATAAAAAGTTTACTTGACTTTTCGGGCAATTCATGCTATAATAGATATAGAAATTAAAAAGAAAGTAGGTTTTACTATGGATTTTGTCAACTTCAAAAAACAGAAAGAAAAGCTTTATTTCTATACTGAAAAACCCGATATTTATTGCGTGGCTGATTTGAATAAAGGAACTGTATACGATAGTCTTTTAGATGAAACATTTTATGACTTTACTGTTTTGCAAAAGTATATTCATATAGACGATGATGCTGATGATTATCAAAACTATCACAAAGACCTTTTATCACAAATAAAAGCTGTTATTTGCTTTCGTTATTCTCTATGGTGGTGCAGAAGAGAAGAATCTATTTTAGGTTCTTTAAGACGTTTAGAATCAGCAATTTCTATTTGTTATGAAAACAATCTCGAATGTTATTTAAATAGTAAAATAGAAGCACATATTCCAACGGGTTTTGTTAACTGGTTAAAAGAAAAAAGAGAAATTTTTTCACATGGAAATATGATTAATTTTCTTTTAGAAAAGCAAATAAAAGAGAGTTTTTCTGCTGAATGGTATCCTTATATTGCTTTAATTTTAAACAGTCTTATTATGAATTCTACCAATATTATCAACTTTTTAAAAACTGAATGTGGAAAAACTTATTTGAAAATTGTTAAAAAAACTTTACTAAATAGTTTTTGCTGCTATCGTAGTGTTGTCTCTGATTACGATGCATTTTGTTTTTTAATGGATAATCCAGAAGAAGGGCTAAAACTTTTAGATACTAACAGAAGTATAGAAAGAAATTTAAGAATAATAAGAGAATATCAAAATAAGAAAGAAAAAGAAGTATTTATTAAAAACTTAACAAAAATTAACTTTATAAACCAATTTACTAAAGGAAACTATATTGTAGTAGTGCCACAAAAGCTTGATGATTTAATAGAAGAGGGTAAACAACAAAACAATTGCGTTGGTAGTTTTTACAATGATAATATTTTTTGCGGTAGAGATTATATTTATTTTATCAGAAGAAAAGACAATCCTAAAAAATCAGTAGCAACCGCACGTTATAACGTAAGCGTTGGAAAAACAATTGAACTGAAAGAAAAGAATAACAAAGAAGCCCATGAGCAATTCTGGACTTTCGCAAAAGAAATAGATGAATTAATCAACAACTATCTTAAATAAAGCATAAGACCTTTCAGAAATGAGAGGTCTATTTTTTTAATAATTAAAACTTAGGTCCGAGGCGGCATAAAAAGAAGGGACAGGCTACTTCTAACCTATCCCCATTTCTTTATGCCTTTTCTACCTCCGTACCTACACTAAAGGTAGCATACTTGCCTTCATAACCAATCATTTCAGCATTTACATAATTTCCGTACTTTGTATATCCCAAAAATCTAAATTTATGCCCACAATACATAAAAGTATCAAATGTTTCAAGTGCTTCAATCTTTACCTTTGGCTTCTTCTTTTCTTCTGGCAAATCCCAACCCTTCATTCTGTGATAAGCATAAGTAAAGCCAATGTTAAAATCAAATTCATCATCTTCATGACAGTGAGCAGCCCACGAAAGACCACGTTCAGTATCTACAATCATAACCGTTCCAGCTGGCGAATTTACAAGTAACCCCCATCGTTCAGAGCCTTGAAACATGGATACGTTTTCAGCAACACACTTTTCGCAATAGTCATTCAAATTCTTTACATAATAAGCCATAAATAAAATCTCCTTTTAAATAAGTTGTGGTTAAGAGTATTTCCCTTAACTCTATTATTATTATAACACGTTTTTGCTGATTTGTCAAGTAAACATTCTATGAACAATATTACATTTTCCATCAGCCCCTTTCCTTAACTTTCTATAATCATTATATCACAGGTCGCCGCCAAAATCTACTATATAATAAGAAATGTTTTTTAACTTTTTATTAAGGATATAGAACATAGGTCCGCAACCTGCAATTCATAGACAATTTACAATTATTTAAAGAAATATCTGTTTACTTTGTACTGATAGTGTGGTATAATTACTATAGTAAATTAAAGAAAAGAGGAAATCTCAATGGAAACAAAAATCGTGTTTGATTTAGATGGCACACTATATAATCTGTATGGCAATGATTATATGAACGCTATTGAAAGAATTGAGCGTGAAGAAGTGGGTATGTTTTCAAAAGAAGAAATGCTTATGGTTGAACGTAAATCTTTTGATACTATCATTAACAAGCTTTTGGGAATTGGTGTAAAATTCGCCGTTTCAACGTGGTTGCCGAAAAATGTTAGCAATGATTATTTAAAAATTTGTTATCAAGAGAAAATGGCATGGATTAAAAAGAATTTGCCGTTTATCTCTGAAATTGCTATTGTGAACTTTGGAACACCTAAATTTTCAACGATAGAAAGAACTGATGAAATGTGGCTGTTTGATGATAATAACAATGTGTGTCAGCAATTCAAAGAAGATGGTGGTGGAACTTTTCAGAGAAACGGCAAAATTGTTTCTAAAGTGTCTGCAGTTCAAGTAAATTTCAGAGGAAAAAGAAATGTAGTCTATCATTTAGAACAAATTTACAAAGCAAAAACAGGCTTTAAAGGCTTTATCTAATAGGAGGAAATATGAAATTTTTTAATCTTTCAGAAGAACAAACTATTGATTTAAGTGAACTCGATTTTGTAGATGAAATGTTAGATGGTGATATTTGGAATTGTATTGAAGAGGATTCCCAAAAGCTGATTGAATTTTTTACCATGGCGAACAAATTAGCAAAAGCAAAAACTGATTTAGCCGACTTTATTTCGAACAATGATATTTTGAATGGACTTTTGGCTAAAGAACCATTTACCACTTTTAACAATCAGTTTTGGCTCTGTTCAGAGCTAAAAGAAGAATTGATTAGTGAAATAGAATACTTGAAAGAATACTGTTAAAATGTGGCGGTGAGTTGTTATGACTTGCCGCTAGTTCATAAAAATTCTAAAAATAAAATACAGAATATCTATTGATTTTTTTATATGGACGTGGTATAATATAGATATAGTAAAAAAAAGAAAGAGGTTTTATTATAATGAACTATGTGGAAATTTTGAAACAGATTCTGGAAGTAGAAACTATGGAGAATGCGTACTGTAATTTCATCAGCGAGATAGTAGAAAAAGGTTCTACTTTAAGTACCATTTCAACTTATGAACTTGAAAAGATAGTCTCTTTTCTTGCTAAAGAACAGCCTACAGAATATCAAATAGAAAAAAGAGATTTTTCAGCTTACTATTACCTTAAAGATACCGTTCTTACAAGATTCACTATGGATAGATACCAAAACAAAGTATGTTATGTAGAAGATTATGATGATGGAGATTCCCAAATCCTTGTGGGTGATAGTGGCAGCAATTTACAAGTTTGGCTTGTTCCATTATTCTTTAAAGAATTTTATAAATATTGTGTAGAGGTTTTAGACGGCATTGAACATTCATCATCTGTTCAGAATACCAAAGAGAAGAAAAATAAAGAGGAAAAGAAATATTCTGTAAATAATTTTTGTGATATTATAGCAAAAGATTTGTTAAATGATATGGATATGTTAAACAATTTGATTGAAAATATGGTTAATTTAGGTGCTAGTGATGACCAGATTATTAAAACAATTTCGATGATTCTTAAAAATCGTTTTAATGAATAAATATTAAAATTGTGTCCAGAATTTTAATGATTCTGGACACTTTATTTATATGCTATAGGTCCTGTGCCAAAAGAAGGGAGCAAGTTTTCTCCTGCTCCCGTTTATTTTAATCTTCTACTTTTTCAACTTCCAAATTTGCCGAAACAACAGTATAATCGTCATATCCAACTTTTCTAATTACGCATTTCTTTAAATCTGGTGAAAAACCCATAACTTCAAAAACTGGAGTATCACCGCAAATAAAATGGTCAAAAAAGTTGAGTTCAGAAAGCTTTACAAGTCTTTTTTCCTCCGGCATCGGAATATTCTTCATTTTACAATAAGCAATCGCATAGCCAATATACATATTGAAAGTATCTTCTGGACAACATTTTGCCGCCCATGATTTTCCTTTTAAAACATCTACAATCATAACAACACCAAACTCCGAATTTACAATTAAGCCCCATCTTTCAGAATTTTCAAACATCTTGCAACTGTCCTTATACAAAGTTTCACACCAGTTCTTTAAATCCTTCACATAATAACTCATAAACATTTTCTCCTTTTTAGATAAAATTTTTTATTTTTCTATTAGAGGACAACTCCTTTCTTTCTCAACCTCTGTATATATTATAACACACCCGTACAAGGAATTAAAGTATATTCTCTAAACGATTATTTAACTTTTTGTTAAGGATGGTATACATAGGTCCGCAACTCTGTTATGGAAAATCTTGGTGGCACATTTTAATGAATTGTTCATGATTCTTTTAGAAAAATATAATTACTTTTTATTCTGGATATGCTATAATAAATACAGAAATTAAGAAAGCTGTTAGGCAGCGGAAAGAGGAATTAAAATGAACATTTTGACCATGAGAAAGAACAAGGGAACTATTGAAGTTAAGACAGACAACCGACTTTATGTTATTGACTTTTTGAATGACAAGATTCTGTCTAATGGTAAAGAAATTAAAAAATTGCCGTCTGATGTGACACAATTTTATTTTACGTGCTGTCAGCATCCAAAAACTTATGATAGCGAAACTTCTCTACTTTCTTTTTTAGTCCATGTGAGTGGAAATTCTTTTGAAGATTATCGTAGAGCAGAAAGCTTTGTTTCTATTGCTATACAGAATTTAGATTTAAAATATTACATAGATTTAGAAGATATGTGTAACTTGAAATTAACAAAAGATTATTTAAATTGGTGTAGAGAACATGGAAAAGTTGTTTGTTTGGGTTCAACACAACAATATTATCGAGAGAAATTAGAAGATTCTATTCCAAAAGAATTAAAACCATATTATGTTATAATGAAATTTCATGATGTAGCACTGGATGATGTAGATAAAGAAACGCTTTTTAAATTATTGAAAATTATAAAGTATACTGTCTGTCATTTGAGAGCGGAAGAAGCGGTCAATGATATTGAAAATTTCTGTGATTTAATGGATATGTTAACAAACGAAAATAAAAAACTATTAAACACTAATCGTACAATATCTCAAAATTGTAGAATTATTGAACAGCAAAAATTTATTGACAATAAAGCTTTTGAAAGCACTTTGAAAAAATTAAATTTTTTAAATGGGGAATGTTTTGATGATTATGTTGTAGTAGTTCCGCAAAATGTTATGGATTTAGCCGATGAAGGTATTCAGCAAAATAATTGCGTTGGATATTATTATAATGATAGTATAGAAAGAGGTGACAATTGTATCTTCTTTTTAAGAAAGAAAGATAAGCCGGAAAAGAGTTATATTACTTGTCGTTATAATATTGATAAACAAGATATTGTAGAATGTAAATATAAAAATAATTGTGATATAGATGGTGCTGATGAAGAAATTATTGACCGTATTAATGACTTTATTAACGATAATATATAAAACGAAAGCATTCGGGAATTGAAAGATTCCCGTTTGTTTTTTTCTATGAAAGGTCCAGACCAACAGTCCTAATATCAACGGTCCTGGCAGATAAAAAAAAGAGGGTTTACCTCTTCTCTTTATCATATTTTTCTTTTAGTATTCTCCATGGTTGACGGCAATCCCATACTAATTTCTTTTTAGTTTTAAAGGCTTTCAGAAGAATAGATAATTCAATTTTAGAATCTTCTAAAGCAGTATGTTCTTCTATGAAATTATTTTCATCAAAAAGGTATCTATAAACAATTTCAGCTTTTGAGATTGGATTGCCTTTTTCTGTTAAATAATTGTTCTTTTCGATAAAATTAAAATAATTTCTGGATAATAGTTTACTAAAGACAATTGCCGACCAAATACATTTAAATGTGATACCTAACTCTTCAATGCTTTTAGTTCCAAAAAGTTTGCCTAACATTCGACTATCAAAAGGGCAATTATAAGCCCAAATATCAGATACTTTATTATCTATAATATCATTTCTTAAAGTATTCAAGATTTCTTGCTTATCCCTTACATAAAGATATTTTTCGGTTTCAAGTATTTCAGAAGCCCTACGAATAACAAGTTCTTTTGCTGGTTCACAATCAATTACATTTTCAATGATAGCAGGCAAATAGGCAAAATTTCGTTCTAAATAAATATTGCCGTTTCTATCAGCGACAACATAACCGATATTGTATGGATTATGAGAACTCATGCCTTCTGTATCTAATACAATAATCTTTTTCATGCGGGTTTTACCTCTTTCTTTCTTTAATCTATAGTTCTATTATACGCTTTTAAAATTAACAAGTATACTGGTTTTTGTGAACTTTTTTCTTCACTTGTAAAAGGTCCGCAACCGCCGTTTTCGTCAAAATAGACAAAAAATTGCGGCTATTGTTGAAAACTTTTGGCTTGACATTTGGGTGAAAGTGTGCTATAATGTATATAGTGAAAGAGAGAAAGAGAGGTAAAGAAAAGAACGATAACAACCGAATAGAATTAGAAAGGAATGGTAAAGATTTCATAAAATGTTTACTTGACAAATTGAGAAAAATGTGATATAATATAAGAGTAATAAAGAGAATGACAGCTGATAAAGTCGTTAAAACAGAGAAATGGAATTATTTTATGGAAAACATGATTAACTTCACACAGGATGCTTCTACCACCAACAATCAGATGAAAACCGTTATCAAGCAGAAAATGGTTGAGTTCTTCATCAACACATTAACAGAGCAGTTTGGTGAAGAAAATGTTCATATGTTGCGGACGGGTTCTAACAGCTTGACAAATGAAATCGGTTTCAAGGTTTCCTTGACTGATTCAGACGGATTCCCACAAGATGTTGTTGTTACTATTGACCCAAAAATCAAGAACTGGTTTGAAACTGTTCGTTCTAAACAGCCCGTTCCGGCATTCGATTTTGAAGAAGCTGCTACTGCTTATGATGATTATGTAGTAACAAAAGAGAACACAAAAGCAGCAAACGCCCGTAAAAAGAAAGAAAGGATTGCTCGTGACATTAAGGAAAGAGCAGAAAGAGCACAGAGAAAAGCAGACGCATTAAAAGAGGATATTCCAGAAGCAGCAGAAGAATAAGATATAAATTTGAATAAATTGTTAAGGGATGCCCAGAAATTGGGTGTCCCTATTTTTGTTTTGTATACGGTCCCGGTCGGCGGCAATTCATAGATAGTTTACAATCACTTTAGAAAAACATAATTACTTTTGATTCTGGATATGCTATAATAAATATAGAAATTAAGAAAGCCGATAAGGCGGAAAGAGGAAACTGAAATGAGAATTGTATCTATGAAAAAGAATAAGGGAACTATTGAAATTGAAACTGAAAGAAGATTCTATGTTATCGACTTTTTGAATGACAAGATTTTGTCTAATGGGCAAGAAATTAAAAAGTTATCAAGAGATTTTGTTCAAGCTTGTTATGATTATCATGAATACTCTGTCAGTCGTTCGGGTTTTGGAACACAAGAGATTCTATCGAAATTTATTTATTTAAACGAAAATGACTTTAAAGCATATAGGGATGGAGAAGCTTTTCTTTCTATGGCTTTACAGTATCCAGAATTAGATTATAATGAAGCGATGTATCCCTATTTCGCCAATCATAATAAATTAACAAAAGATTATTTAGAATGGTGTAAAAAAGAAGAAGAACCTGTGAATCACAACTCAATAAACAGATACAAGAGCATAAAAGTATATAGTCTTATTCCAAAAGATTTAAAACCGTATTTTGCTATTATTTTTACACAAATTTCAATAGAATCTTTAGAGCTTTTAGACACTTCAACTTTATTAAAACTTTTAAGAATTGTAAAATACACTACTTTTCATTCAGACAATCCAAAAGCTGTATATAGCAGATTATCTGAACTTATTCGTTACCTTACAATATACAATATTAGTGACGAACTACTTGATACAAATAGAACTGTATTTCAGAATTATAAAACTTATCAAGTTTATAACAATGAAAGCAAAAAAAATAGAATAGGCTTTGAATTAAGACGATTAAATTTTATGAATGGTAATCTTTTTGATGGAGATGCTCGCAATAGTCATATTGTAGTAGTTCCGCAAACTTATGAAGATTTAGTGGATGAAGGTAAACAACAGAATAATTGTGTTGGACATTATTATAATGATTCAATTTTAAGAGGTGAAAATCTGATACTATTTATTAGACATAGCAATAGCCCCAAAAAGAGTTATATTACTTGTCGTTATAATATTGAAAAACAAGATATTGTAGAATGCAAATATAAAAATAATCAAGATGTAAATGGATATGATATGATTATTATCGAAAAAGCTGCTGAAATGATTAGAAATAATTTGAAATAATAAAAGCATTCGGGAATTGAAAGATTCCCGTTTGTTTTAACCATACTACGGTCCCGCCTACTCCAATATTTTCTTAAAAATTTGTCAATAAAAAGTTTACTTGACTTTTTGGGCAAGATGTGTTATAATAAATATAGAAATTAAAGAAAAGAGGTTTTAACTATGTTCTTTTTGACAAGAGTTAAGGGTGTTTATACTTTTGATGATGCTGATAGTAAACGCAAAATGGTTATTGATGTTCCTAAAAAACAAGCTTTAATCAATTTTGAAGATTATGACTTAAATTTTTCTGGCGGTGTCATTTCTCTGTTGACTGAAAATGGAGATATTTGTGCTAATGTGGACACAATTTTACTATATGAATTGTTATTAACAATTTTTAACCCATATTTAACTGAATATGATGCAAAGTGGGAAAAAATTGAATTGATAGACAAAGCTATTTCCTTGAAAGAATTGTATCCAAATTTAAATTTCAACGGACACATTAGTATTGATTCCAAAATGTTTAACGGTAAATTTATTCAATTCTGTTTAGATGAAAGAGTACCTTTCAATTCATGTTACTATGGTAAATTCTTAAATCTTGAAAGAATTAAACAGCAAATGCCACAAGACTTACAAAAAGTATGTTTAAAATATCCAGATATTTTCGGTGACGATGAATCTTTTGCTTTTGAAAAAAAAGACCTTATCAAATTAGCAAGACTTTTGAAAAACAATAGTGAAAAACAAATAAGCAAAGGACAACTTTATAGAATTACTGATTTCTTGGACGAAATGCCGGAATTATGGAAAGAAGTTAAACCACAAGACGATTTTTTCAAAGTATCTAACCGCATTTATAAAATCTATTGTTTAAAAGAAAACGCCAAATCTTTAAAACAAATTGCTAAAAATGAATTACAAATTCTTGAAATAGAAGATATGACAACAGAAAATTATTGTGTCGTTGTTCCTCGTTCTTTAGAAGATTTAATTGTAGAAGGACAACAACAAAATAATTGTGTTGGATACTATTATTGTGATGATATTGCTGCAAATTTTTCTCTAATTTATTTTATCAGACAGAAAAATGATAAATCAAAAAGCGTTTATACTTGTCGATATAGCACATCAATGAATGAAACAGTAGAATTTAGAGGTTTTAATAATTCAAATATAACAGAAGAAGAAGTCTTGTCATTCTTAAAGAAAATTGATTATAGATTAAGAAGTATTCTTAAAGGCTAAAATAAAGAGGGTTTCCGTTTTGGATTCCCTCTTTTCTTATCATATTATTGGTCCTGTCAGTCCACTCCAATTCAAACGGTCCGCCGCAACAAAAAAAGAGGACAAATATTTGCCCTCTCAATACTTTTAATCTATAAATATTCTGATAGTTGGATTATTTAAACCGTTTCCATTTTGCCAACCAAAAGCAATGCGAATATTACCATATTTTAAAGAATTTGTTGTCTTTTTTAGTTCTAAATGTTGCGAAATTGTTAAAATCTTATCAATTTCAAGAACTTTTGTCTCTTTTTTCTTATAATTATATATATAAATTGTGTCTGGCAGTCCATTTTTTGTTTCTTTTCTTAACATTTTGTTCAAAAAGTCAATAAAAACATTAAAATTTTGTGAAAAATAATTGAATAAATCATTAACAAACTTTTCTCTACACCGCTTTTCAATACCAGAAATAAATTCATATTCATTTGGAAAATTATTTCGAATGTAAAGCGAATCTTCAACGGATACTGGAGAACCTGCTTTTTTATTTATACTTATGTTTGGTATAGTTGCTATGCCGTCATAAAGAGCAAAATAATTCATATAATCTCTATAATCAAAACCATATTCAATCATTTGATAAATAGTGGTATTATAATAAGTTCCGTTTCCACTGCTTGTATACTTCAATTCAATGTACTTTCCGTCTGCTATCAAATCACACACTGCAGATTTTGTATGATTCCCACACCATTTTACATTCTTGTGGTTACCAAAAGTCATTAGAAAATTGCTGACATCCACACGAATTTCAGACAAATCAGAAAACTTTTCAAGCACTGAATTTTCGGGGGTTTTTCCGGTTAGTGTTTCCACCACCAAAATTTCAAATGCTTTTCCGAAATATTGATTATTTGCTTTTGTTCGTTCCATGGTTTTTTTCTCCTTTAAATTTGATACTATTATTATACACCATTGCCGCAAAAAATTAAAAGTAGTTTTTATATTGATTTTATGGATAAATTGTAAATTATGGATTCCAAGGTCCGGTCAATACCTTAAATTTCAAAATATGTTTATTCCGAAAATTGTATAAAATAAAAAAATCCAGATACTATTTATACGTTAACAGATGTAATTAATATATATAAAGGTCCGGCAAGAAGAAAAGCATAGGAAAATAAAATATTGAAAACTACTTTTAATATTGTTGAAAACTTTCAACTTTTCAACACCGTTTTTTTTTCTAATACTTTTTTTTTCTAATACTTTTTTTTTCTAATACTTTTTTTTT